>Ga0302251_1000058_pt1 | contig 135614 bp, 93 predicted proteins | sample AAG_RA_Gln_MG_FD_193534 | JGI IMG/M metagenome (GOLD analysis project Ga0302251, IMG submission 193534) | Enriched activated sludge microbial communities from anaerobic digester in WTTP, New Holstein, Wisconsin, United States - AAG_RA_Gln | ecosystem: Engineered > Bioreactor > Anaerobic >... | reverse complement strand
ACGGCATGGGTCCTCCTTACAGGGTCTGACAGGGCTGATGTTCAACCTGTTATACCACTACGAGGAGAACCTGACAACTCACTCATTCGTTCTCTTTTCCCCGTGGAATGAAATGCACCCGGCCGACCGATCCGTTTCCCGAAAGGGCCGGAATGTGGTACAATGGGCTCGGTCGCGTTCGACCCGGAGGAGACGATGGCCTCGAAGCACGCGCATCCCGCGGCCCAGGAGCGGCCGGCCGGCCCGGCCGGGACCTGGCCCGCCCGCCTGGCCCGCCACCTGCCCCTGGGCGTGGGCCTCCTCGCGGGCGCCCTGGCGCTGGCGCTCTACCTGGGCACCCTGGCGCCCACCGTCACCTTTGCCGACGCCGGCGAGCTGGCCGCGGCGGTGCACGCGCTCGACGTGGCCCACCCGCCCGGCTTTCCGCTCTACCTGCTCCTGGGCAAGCTCTTTACCGTCCTGCTCCCCTGGGGGCGGGTGGTGCAGCGGCTGAACGCCTTTTCCGCGGTGTGCGCGGCCGCGGCGGTGGGGCTGCTCGGCGCCGCGCTGACGGTGGCGCTCGACCTCTTGCCCGGCCCGGCACGGCAGGGACGCCGGCCGGCTGCGCCCGCCCGGGAGCGCCCGGCCCGGCCCTGGACGATCCTCGCCGCGCTCGCCGGCGCCGGCCTCCTGGCCACCTCGCGCACCTTTTGGGAGCAGGCGACGCTGACCGAGGTGTACGCGCTCAACATGGCGCTGGCCGCGGCGCTCTGGCTGCTCCTGGCCCTCTACCTGCGGGCCCGCGACCGGGGCGAGCAACCCCGGGCCGGCCGGCTCCTCGCGGGGGCGGCCTTTCTCTCCGGCCTGGGGTTGGGCGGCCACCTGACGCTCCTCTTTACGGCCGGCGCCGTCGTCCTCGCCGTCTGGATGGAGGAGGGCCGCGCCTTTTGGCGCCCACGGCGGCTGCTCCTGTGGGCCGGATGCTTTCTCCTGGGCCTGGGCATCTACCTCTACCTGCCGCTGCGCGCGGCCGCCGCGCCGCCCCTGAACTGGGGCGGCGTGACGACGCTGGCCCGCTTCTGGCGCCACGTCAGCGGGAGACAGTACCAGGTCAACTTTTCCCCGGGGCCGTCGACCTGGGCCGCGCAGGTGGGTTTCTTCCTGCCCCGGCTGTGGGGCGAGTTCACCCCGCTGCCGCTGGCGCTTCTGCCCCTGGGCCTCTACCGCCTCTGGCGCCAGCGCCGACCGCTGGCCGGCGGCAGCCTGGCCGGCGCCGCCGTGGTGCTCTTTTACGCCCTCAGCTATGACATCGCCGAGGACCAGGAGACCTACTACCTGCTCCTGTTCCTGCTGCTGGCAGTGTGGATGGCCTATGGGATCGCGCAGCTGGCCGAATGGGGCACGGGGGGCGGGGGGCGGCGGGCGCGGGGCCGGGGCTCGCACCCACCGGGCGTGCGCAACGAGCTCGCCCCTGTCGCCCTGGCCGCGCTGGGCTTGCTCCTGGCGGCCTGGCCGCTCCTGGCGCACTTTCCGCTGTGCGACCGGCGCGCCTACACCTATGCCGAGGCCTATGCCCGCGATGTGCTGGACAACCTGCCCGCGCCCGCCGTCGTCCTGACGCGGGATTGGAACCTCTTTGCCCCGGCCTATTACTTGCAGCAGGTCGAGGGCGTGGGGCGCGAAGTTGTCTTTGTGGACCAGGAGCTGCTGCGGCGGAGCTGGTACCTGGAGACGCTGGAGAGGCAGTATCCCTGGCTGGCCGTCAAGGTCCAGGCGGAACTCGACGCCTACCGGGTGGAGTTGGCCAAGTTCGAGGAGGGCCAGCCCTACGACGTGGCCGCGATCCAGGCCCGTTTCCAGGCTCTGAGCAACGCGCTGCTCGAGGCGGCCTTTCCCTACGGTCGGGCCGCCCTGATCACCGGCGACGTCGAGTATGCCTATCCGCTGGAGTATGGCCCCGTGACCGCGGCCGACTGGTACCTGGCCGGCTTTTCCGGCGGCCGGCCGGCCGTCAGCGGCGGGGTGGGCGAGCGCTTCCTGTGGGTGCCGCAGGCGCTGGCCCTGCGCCTGCATAGCGCGGCGCCCGGGACGCTGCCGCAGGCGGTGCTGGTCCAGCCAGCCCTGGACGACGGCCGCTTCCACGACGCGCTGACGCGGCAGATGGTGGCCAAATATGCCCGCTTCTGGCTGTGGCAGGGGGCGTACGCGCAGGCGACGGCCGGCTGCGCGGCGGCCGTGCCGCTCTACGAGCGCGCGCTGGCCGCCAACCCGGAACTGGCGGAGGCGCGGGCGGGGCTGGAGGCGTGCCGGCCCTGAGCGCCGCTACCGGCCGGTGGCCCAGTAGAGGGAGAGCGCCAGCGCCTCGCGCGCCACGTACCAGGCCTCTTCGAGCGGCCGTTCGGAGATGGGGCTGGTGTAGGCGGGTGCGGGGTAGGCCGTCAGGCCGAGGTCGCCGGCGATCCGGCGGGCGCGGGCCATGTGGAACGGATCGCTGACGAGCAGGATGGTCGGGGCCGGCAGCGCGGCGAGCAGCTCGCGGGTCCCGCGCAGGTTTTCCACCGTCGTGTGGCTCTGGTCCTCGACGAGGATGGCCTCGGGGGGGATCCCCTGGGCGAGGGCATAGTCGCGGCCGACGGCTGCTTCGGAGGGGGCGTCGGCCGGGGCAGAGCCGCCGGTGAGGACCAGGCGCGGGGCCAGGCCTTCCTGGTAGAGGGCGATGGCGCGGTCGAGGCGGGCCTGGAGGACCGGCGACGGCCGGCCGTTCCACTGGGCAGCGCCGAGGACCACGATGGCGTCGACGGGCACCAGCTTCTCCTGCCGGCCCTGCCACCGGATCCACACGATGAGGAGCAGAAAAGCGGCCGCCAGGATCCCACCGGCCGTCAGCAAGGGATGCGGGTCGCGTCGAGGAAGGGACCGGTGCCGGGTTGTGCGTGGGGTGCGATAGGACCTGTTGGGCATCGTCGGCCTCGCCTGTGGTCGTTCGGCAAGCCATTGTATCACAGAGGCGCGCGGGGGGCAAATCGGCGCCTGGCCCATTTGCGTGCCCTACCGAGTTATGCTATAATGCCGCCATCGGGCGACTAGCTCAGTGGGAGAGCGCTTCCTTCACACGGAAGAGGTCACAGGTTCAAGCCCTGTGTCGCCCATGAGACACGGATTCTGCCACGGATAGACGAGACGCGCATCCATGGGCGGAATCCGTGTCTTGTACCTGGACACATCCAACTTGACAGCAGAGCCGAAAGCAGGTATGCTGTGCGGGCCGGTATCCCTGTCGCGGGGTGCCCCCGCCGAGCTGCAGGCAGGCGCGACAACGGCGTCGTCCTCCTGGCCGGCATCGTCTCCCGATGATGCTGCCATCCGGGTGGGCCCGGAGAGGTGTTGGAGGAACGCGATGCAAGTTGTGGCGCTGATCCCCTGGTTGGATATCTTTCTGGCCCTGCTCTTTGTCGGCCTGGTCGCCATCGGCGTCTGGCAGGGGCTGCTCCGGGAGGTCTGGTTTCTCCTCTCCCTCTACCTGTCCGCGGTCCTGGCCTCCCTGTATGGGGACTATGTGGCCGGCCTGATCGGCACCCAGGTCCAGCCGGTCGAGGCCGGGGCGGCGGCCGGGTCCGTCTCCAGCGCGCTGGGGTTCTTTATCGTCTTTGCCCTGAGCGTCATCGTCCTGTTCGCCATCCTGGCGTCGCTCTTTTCCCACGTACGGCTGCGCGCCTCGCTCCTCTGGCTGGACAAGATGGGAGGGATCGTCCTGGGGCTGATCACGGCCTTTGTCCTCACCTCCATCGTCGCCTACGTGCTGCACGGGCTGCTGGGCGGGGCGGGTCCGCACCAGGAGTATGCCTTTTTCGCCGTCCTGCGCGACCAGCGCGCGACGTCTCCTTTGCTCAACGCCTTTCTGACCGCGCGCCCGGTAATCCTGGCGACGATTCGGCCCTGGCTGCCCGGCGGGCTGCCAGCATTCCTACGTTGACATAGCAGGGCTTATGCACGAACCTTCTCTCTCCGCCCTCGAGTATTACAAAGTGTTGGAGCGGCTGGCCCGCCATACCGCCTTTTCGGCCGGCCGGGAGCTGGCCCTGGCGCTGCAGCCCGCGGCCCTCCTCGAGATGGTGCGCAGCCGCCTGGCCGCCACCAGCGAGGCGCTCCGCCTGCTTCGCGCCAACTCCCCCATCGGCGTCGGCGGGGCGCTCGACGTGCGCCCACTCGTCGAACGGGCCGAGCGCGAGGGGCTGCTCGAGGGCACTCAGCTGCTGGATATCCTCGGCACCCTCCAGGCGGCCGGCCTGCTGCAAAAGACCTTGCAGCGGCTGGACGAGACCTTTCCGATGCTCCGGCAGTTCATCACCGGCCTCTATCCGCTCGTGCCGCTGCAGCAGGCTATCGTCCGCTGCATCGACCCCCAGGGGGAGGTGCTCGACAGCGCCTCGCCGCACCTGGGGGCCGTCCGCGCCGAGATCCGCACCTTGCAGAACCGGCTCAACGAGCGCATGCAGTCGCTCCTGGGCCGCTACCGCACCCACCTGCAGGAGGCGATCATCACGCAGCGCCAGGGCCGCTACGTCCTGGCCGTCAAGGCCGGCAGCAAGCGCAGCGTCCCCGGCCTGGTCCACGACCATTCGGCCAGCGGGGCCACCCTGTACATCGAGCCGTTGGAGCTCGTCGAGGTGGGCAACGAGCTGCGTGAGGTCGAGCTGGAGGAACAGGAAGAGGTCCGGCGCATCCTGCTGGAGCTCTCCAACCAGGTGGCTGCCGCGGCGGCGGTCCTCCGCGAGACGGTGGGCACGATGGCCCAGGTAGACCTGGTCCTGGCGCGGGCCCGCCTGAGCCGCGCGATGGACGGGGTGGAGCCGGCCCTGGTCGTGCGGCAGCAGGAGCGGCTGGTCGTCTTCCCGCCGACCATGGCGTCCGCCGCGGCGGCGGCGGGGCCAGACCGCGAGGCGGAGGAGCCCGCCGGCGCAGCGGACACGCCGGTCGACCACTGGCCGGAGGCAGTGCCGCTCGGGCGCGACGAGCCGCCGCTGGCCATGGCGCGGGCCCGGCACCCGCTCCTGGACCCGGCCACCGTCGTGCCTATCGACGTCCAGCTCGGCGGCGCCTTTCGCGTCCTGGTGATCACCGGCCCCAATACCGGCGGCAAGACCGTCGCCCTCAAGACGGTGGGACTGCTGACGCTGATGGCGCAGGCCGGCCTGCACGTGCCCGCCGCACCCGGGGCGCGCCTGCCGCTCATGCGCCAGGTCTTTGCCGACATCGGCGATGAACAGTCCATCGAGCAGAGCCTCTCCACCTTTTCCGCCCACATGACGCGCATCATCCAGATCCTGGGCCAGGCGAATGCCGAATCGCTGGTCCTCCTGGACGAGCTGGGCGCCGGGACCGACCCCGTGGAGGGCGCGGCTCTGGCCCGCGCGCTGATCGAGGCGCTGCTGGAGCGGGGCGGGCTTACCCTGGTCACAACCCACCACTCGGAGCTCAAGGCCTATGCCTATGCCACTGCGGGGGTCGAGAACGCCTGCGTCGAGTTCGACGTGGAGCGCCTGGCGCCGACCTATGTGCTGACGATCGGCCTGCCGGGACGCTCGAACGCGCTGGCCATCGCCGGCCGGCTGGGCCTGCCGGCCGAGCTCCTCGACCGGGCGCGGAGCTGGCTGCGCGCGGAGGACGTCCAGGTAGAGACCTTCCTCGAGCAGATCCAGCAGGAGCACACCGCAACCCGCCTGGCGCTCGAAGAAGCCCGCGAGGCGCGCGAGCACGCGCACAACCTGGAGAAGCGGCTGGAGCGCGAGATCCGCGAGTTCGAGGGCCAGCGCCACGAGATGCTGGCGCGCACCCGCGCCGAGGCCGACAGGGCCCTGGCCGAGGTGCGCGAGCGGGTCGAGGCGCTGCAGCGGGAGATGGCGCGGGCCAGCGCCAGCCGCGAATGGCTGACGCTGGCGCGGCAGGAGGTCGAGGCGGCCGCGGCAGTGGTGCCGGAGGTGCCGCCGGCGCCCCCGGATGCCCAGGTGGTGCTGGCGGAAAAGGCCGGCCGCCTGCAGGCCGGCGATGCCGTGTGGGTGGAGAGCCTGGGGACGGTGGGCGAGGTGCTGAGCCCGCCCGACGCGGCCGGCGAGCTCGAGGTGCAGGTGGGGAGCTTCAAGGTGCGCCGGCCGGCGAGCGACCTGCGCAAGGCCTCCCGTCCCGAGACGCGCGGGGCCGCCCCGGCCGTCCAGATGCCCGTCGCAGTCCGCGAGGCCCCGCTGGAGCTCGAGATCCGCGGCCTGCGCGTCGCCGATGTCGAAGACGTGCTCGACCGTTACCTGAACGATGCCTACCTGGCCGGCCTGCCGTTTGTGCGCATCATCCACGGCAAAGGGACCGGCGTGCTGCGCCAGGTCGTGCGCGAGATCCTCTCCACCCACCCGTTGGTCGCTTCCTTCGCGGGCGCGCCCGACCGGGATGGCGGAGAAGGGGCGACCATCGCGCACCTGGCTTCGCGCTAGGGCGGGTGCCGGGTACTGGTGATCGGGTATTGGTGATCGGGTAAACCATACCTGCTATGCCGCTACCGAACCCGCTACCCGCTACCGAACCCGCTAGCCGCTAGCCGCTACCCGATAACCGATACCCGATCACCGCTACCGCTACCCAATCACCAAAAGGAGGCCGAACGATGCTGGGATTCCAACACGCGGGGTCACTTTTCGAGCGCATTGGGCTGGTCGCCGTGCTGCTCACCGGCGCCGGGGCGCTGCTCTATGCCTGGTTTCTGGCGCGGCGGGTGCTGCGCGCGGACCCGGGCACCCAACGGATGCAGGAGGTCGGCAACGCCATCCGCCAGGGGGCCGTGGCCTATCTGAACAAGCAGATGGAGGTGGTCGTGCCGATGGCCTTTGTGCTGGCCATCGTGCTCTTTGGCCTTGCCCGCCTGCCCGGGGGCATCACCCCCGAAGGCGGCATCATGCCCCCGGAGAGCATGATGTGGAGCATCGCCATCGGGCGCGGCGCGGCGCTGCTGCTGGGGGCGGCCTGCTCGCTGGCGATCGGCCAGATTGGGCTGCGGGTGATCGGCACGCGCGCGAATGTGCGGGTGGCCAACCAGGCTCGCATCGGCAACTTTCAGGGAGCGCTGCGGGTGGCCTACCACTCGGGCACCATCGCCGGGATGCTGGCGGACGGCCTGGGGCTGCTCGGCGGAACAATCATCTTTGTCCTCTACGGTGAATACGCGCCGCAGATCCTGCTGGGCTTTGGCTTTGGCGGGACGCTGCTGGCGATGTTTATGCGCGTGGGCGGCGGCATCTATACCAAGGCCGCCGACGTCGGGGCCGACCTGGTGGGCAAGGTGGAGGCCGGCGTGCCGGAGGACGACCCGCGCAACCCGGCGGCCATCGCCGACCTGGTGGGCGACAACGTGGGCGACTTTTCGGGGATGGCGGAGGACGTCTTTGAGTCGTACGAGGTGACCATCGTCTCGGCCATGATCCTGGGCCTGGCGGCGATGCAGGCCGACCCGGGGCTGGGCTTCAAGTACATCCTTTTTCCGCTGCTCGTGCGGGCCATCGGCGTCTTTTCCAGCATCATCGGCACCTATGCCGTCTCGCTGTGGCCGACCAAGGGCGACGCCTTTCGCGCGATGGACCTGTCGTACGACCTCTCCTCGATCATCTCCACCGTCTCTTTCTTCCTGCTGGCCTGGTTCTACGTGGGCGACCTGCGACTCTTTGCGGCCACGGCGGCCGGCATCCTGCTGGCCGTCGGGTTCAACAAGTACACGGCGGCCTTTACACAGCGGGGCTCGGGGGCGGTCAACCGGGTGGTCCGCTCCACGCGCACCGGCCCGGCGACGGTGATCCTGGCCGGCCTGGCGCTCGGGTACGAGAGCACCGTCTGGGCGATCCTGATCATTGCCATGAACATCATCCTGGCGATCGCCATCTATTCGGTGACCGTGCCGGCGGCGCTCGTGCCGGTAATCGTGGGCATCGCGGCGGTGGTGGCGCTGGGGCTCGGGATCTATCTCTGGCGCCGGACGAACAAGATCGAGAACGGCGTCTTTAGCGCGCTCGGCGTGATGGTCGTCGGGCTGATCATCAGCAGCTTTCGCGCGGCGGACACTGCCCAGGTCACCTTTATCCTCTACTCGGTTGCCCTGGCCGGCATCGGTATGCTGTCGCACACGGGCAACAACCTGGCGATGGACGCCTTTGGACCCATTGCCGACAACGCCGGGGGGATCGCCGAGATGTCCAAGGGTGACTTTGACGCCCAGGGCCAGGCGACGCTGGCCGAGCTGGACAGCGTCGGCAACACCACCAAGGCCATCACCAAGGGCATCGCCATCGCCTCGGCGGTGATCGCGGCGGTGAGCCTCTTTGGCTCCTTTATCGAGATCACCGGGCTGGGCGAGGTGGGGCTGAACATTGCCGACCCGGTGGTCTTTATCGGGCTGCTGATCGGCGGCGCCCTGCCGTTCCTCTTTAGCTCGGTGCTGCTGCGGGCCGTGGAGCGCGCCGCGGCGCTGATTATCGAGGAGGTGCGCAAGCAGTTCCGCATCCCGGGCGTGTTGGAGGGGACGGTCAAGCCCGAGTACGGCAGGGTGGTGCGGATCTGTACCGACGCGGCGCAGCGCGAGCTGATCGTCGTGGCGATGCTGGGGATCATCACCCCGGTCGTGGTGGGCTTTCTGATCGGGGAGCGGGCCCTGGGCGGCTTCCTGGCCGGCATCATCGCCGTGGGGCAGCTGCTGGCCGTCTTTATGGCCAACGCGGGCGGAGCCTGGGACAATGCCAAGAAAGAGATCGAGTGCGAGTTTGCGGACAAGGCCATGGGCACGGGCAAGGGGTCGGACCGCCACAAGGCCGGCGTCATCGGCGACACGGTGGGCGACCCGTTGAAGGACACGGCCGGCCCGGCGCTGAACCCAATGATCAAGGTGGTCAACCTGGTCTCGCTGCTGGTCGCGCCGTTGATCATGAGCGTGCACCGCCAGGCCCAAGGGCCGGCCAAGACGATCAGCTACGTTGTGGCCAGCGTCCTCCTGGTCGCGCTGATCGCGGCCATCTTTATCAGCAAACGCGAACCCAAGGACATTGTGGACGGCGCGATGGTGGTGAGCCGGCCGGCCGAGGCGGTGGAGGAGCATCAGGGGGGCGGGCACGAATAGACACGAATACACGAATGGGGGCGGGCACGAATAGGGCACGGATACGCGAAGGACCGGTGTCGTTCGTGTATCCGTGTCTTGTGCCCAAAGACAGCGCCGGCCTTGCGGCCGGCGTGCCTTCCAGGTGGAGCTGAGGGGATTCGAACCCCTGACCCCAACACTGCCAGTGTTGTGCTCTCCCAACTGAGCTACAGCCCCCCGGCGGGTGGATCCTGGTGGAGGCAGGGGGATTCGAACCCCCGACCTCTACAGTGCGATTGTAGCGCTCTCCCAGCTGAGCTATGCCCCCAGGAGCGTAGGCTAGTATACGGCAAGAATGGCGTCTTGTCAAATTGGCCGGGCCGCGCGCGGGAGGCGGAGTTGAAGGTGAAACAAAGTTGCGGTATAATGGGGGGGTAGGAGGAATCAATGTCCGCGTTGGAAGAGCTCTATCGCGACGTTGCCAGGTGCACCGCCTGCATCCTGCATAAATCGCGGACCCACCCGGTCCCCGGCGAGGGGCCGGAGCGGGTCGAGATCCTGTTCATCGGCGAGGGTCCCGGTTTCCACGAAGACCAGCAGGGCCGGCCGTTTGTCGGGCCCTCGGGACGCCTCCTTGAAAAGTGGCTGGCCCTCATCGGGCTTACCCGGGAGCAGGTCTATATCGCCAACGTCGTCAAGTGCCGGCCGCCCGAGAACCGCGACCCGCTCCCCTCCGAGGTCGAGACATGCCGGCCCTTTCTGGAGCGCCAGATCGAGCTGCTCGATCCGTGCCTGATCGCGACGCTGGGGCGCCACTCGATGGAGCGCTACTTTCCCGGCGCCAAGATCACGCAGGTGCACGGCCGCGCCCGGCGCGACGGCCGGCGCGTCTATCTCCCGCTCTACCACCCGGCCTATATCTTGCGCAACATGAACGCGGCCCCCGCGGCCGAGGCCGACTTTATCAAGATCCCCCGCCTGGTGGCCCGCCTCTACGAGGTGCTGGCGGAGGAGGCTCGCGCCGGCCGGCCGGAAGCCGCGCCGCTCGCGCCCGACCTCCCGCCCCCGGACGAGGGACCCCAGCAGCTGCGCATGTTCTGATAGGCTTTGCCTTGTCACCTGTCGCCCTATCACTCACTGGAGGACAGACCGTGGAACAACAGGTCACCGCACAGGAAAAGACCTACCGCCTCAGCCGGGCCGGCCGGCGGGTGGCCTACTTGCTCCTGTTGGGGAGCGTGCTCATCTGGGGCTTTGCCCTGTGGACGCTCAAGAATACGCTCAAGATCGGCCTGCGCCCGGCCAACTTCTGGCCCTCGATCAAGCTGCTGGTCAAGCGGCTCCTGGGCTTTGCCGGCACTGAGCCCTTGACCGCCGAGGAGGCCATCCCCGCGCTGGTCATGCTCGTGCTGGCGGTGGTCGTGCCGCTGCTCATCTGGAACATTGTTGAGGAACTGCGCTCCGTGTACACCGTCGGCCCCCGCGGAATCACCTTCCAATCGTGGGGCATCCGGCTGGACTATCCGTGGTCCGAGGTCGAGGAGCTGCGCCCGGTGGACGAGGAGACCGAAGAACCGCTGCACGAGCTGGTGGTGCGCACGTCGCGCCTCTCCACGATCCGCGGCAGGGTGGCCCGCTTCCTGCACTGGCAGGCCTACGGCCCGCGCAAGCTGCCCCTCTACAGCGGCCTGGAGGAGCGCGACGACCTGCTGGAGCGCATCCGCGGCTTTATGGCCGCCGTCCCGGCGGCCGGGGAGGCGGAAGGCGCGCCGCCCGCGGTGGAAGTGGAAGCGCCGGCCGCCGCGGCCGCGCCGGAAGTGGCCCTGCCGGCCGCGCCGTCGGCGGGTGCGGTGGAGGATGGGCCGCCTCTGGCGGAAGGCGCGGCGGCCGTGCCGCCGGCCCCGGATACACCTGAGGAGTAGAGATGGCTGGACGAGTGCGCGTGGTCCCCCTCGGCGGCGTCGCCGAGGTGGGACGCAATATGTGGCTCATCGAGTACGACCGCGAGATCCTGCTCATCGACGCGGGCCTGATGTTTCCCGAGAGCGATCAGCTGGGGATCGACCTGATCTTGCCCGACGTCTCGTACCTGCGGGACAAGACCGACCGCATCCGGGCCCTGATCGTCACCCACGGCCACGAGGACCACATCGGGGCGTTGCCCTATCTGTATGCCGACCTGGGCAAGCCGCCCATCTATGCGACGCCGCTGACCCAGGGGCTCATCGCGGTCAAGCTGCGTGAGGTGGGGTTGGACCGCGCCGCCGAGATGCGCGATATCCGCCCGGGCGAGGATATCCCGGTCGGCCCATTCCGGGTGGAGGCCTACCGCGTGGCCCACAGCATCCCCGATGGGGTGGGGCTCGTGGTGGGGACGCCGGCCGGGCTGATCGTCCACTCCGGCGATTTCAAGCTCGACTATACGCCGGTGGACGGCCGGCCCACCGATACCGGCAAGCTCGCCGAGCTCGGCCAGCGCAACGTTCTGGCCCTGCTCAGCGACTGCGTGCGCGTCGAGTCGCCCGGCTACACGCCCTCGGAAAAGACCGTCGGCAACACCCTCGACGTGATCATGGGTCAGGCCGAGGGGCGTGTCATCATCGCTACCTTTGCCTCCAATATCTCGCGCATCCAGCAGGTCCTGGATACCGCCTATGAACACTACCGCAAGGTCGCCGTCGTCGGGCGCAGCCTGGAGGGAAACGTCCGGATGGCCCAGGAGCTGGGCTACCTGAACCTGCCGGAAGACACCCTCATGCGCCTCTCCGACGTCCTGCACCTGCCGCCGGAGCAGGCGGTTATCCTGTGCACCGGCAGCCAGGGCGAACCGATGTCCGTGCTGAGCCGCATCGCCAACCAGGACCACCCCCAGTTCCAGATCCGCCAGGGCGACACCGTCATCTTTTCGGCCAGCCCGATCCCCGGCAATGAAGAGGCCATCCACCGGGTCATCAACTCGTTCTTTCAGCAGGGCGCCGACGTCATCTATTCCGCCCTGGCCCAGGTGCACGTCTCCGGGCACGCCAGCCAGGAGGAGCTCAAGATGATGCTCAGCCTGGTCAACCCGCAGTTTGTCGTGCCCATCCACGGCGACTACCGGCACATGGCGCTCTACCGCAAGCTGGCCCACTCCCTGGGCTATGCGGGAGACAAGGTGCTGCTGCCGCAGAACGGCACCGTTATGGAGTTTGGCGAGGGGTACGGCCAGCTCGCCGGCCAGGTGGCCTCGGGCAACATCTTTGTCGACGGCCTGCGGGTGGGCGAGGTGGACCACGTGGTTGTGCGCGACAGGCAGATGCTGGCCCGCGACGGGATCCTGATGGTGGTTGTGGCGGTGGATCGGAACACGGGGCGGGTCGTGGCCGGCCCGGACATGGTCTCGCGCGGCTTTGTCCCCGGCCGCGACGGCGAGGTGCTGGAGGAGGCCCGCGAGGTGATCCTCCAGGCCCTCGACCACGCCGGCAACGTGCCCTCAGACTATGACTTTGCCCACCGCAAGATCAAGGAAAGCCTGGGCAAGTTCCTGTACAAAAAGACGCAGCGGCGGCCCATGATCCTGCCGCTGGTGATGGAAGTGTAAGATGGCGAAACGACGGACGATCCGCAGAAAGTCCTCCTCTAGCAGCCCGCGGCGCCGCACAACCTCGGCCACGCGCTCCACGCGCGGCCGGCGGACGACGACCCGGCGCACGCGGCAGGAACCGGCGCAGCAGATGCGCTTCGAGCTGACCGACCGCCAGCGGCGCGAGATCCTGGGGTTGGTCCTGCTGCTCTTTGCCGTGGTCACGCTGCTCAGCTTCTTCTCGGGGCCGGCCCCTTCCGGCGCGGGCTTTCAGTGGTACGCCGCGGTGCGCCAGCTCTTTGGCATCGGCGGCTTTTTGCTGCCGCTGGTGCTGGGCATCTTTGGCGTGCTGATCCTGTGGGGCGAGCTCAAGCACGAATCCCACCTGGATTGGAACGACATCCTCGGCGGGGTGCTCCTCTTTATCGCGGTGCTGGCGATCCTGGCCGTCTTCTGGGGGCAGAACGGCGGCGGGCTCCTGGGCAACGCCATCGCCGCCGCCCTGAGCGGCGTCGTCGGCAAGGTGGGGACCTTTTTCCTCTTTTTCGTCATCGGCCTGATCGGGGCGATGATGGCCTTTGATATCTCGATCCAGAATATTGTCGCCCTGTTCACCCTCGCCGGGGTGGGACTCAGCAACCTGCTGCACCGCGCCCCCAGCCAGCCGGCGCTCACGATCCGGCGCAGCGGCGCGGAGCTGGCCCCGCGGCGGCGGCTCCTGTCGGCGGCGACCCCGGCGGCGGCCCCGGCCTCCGCCTACGAGCCGGAAGGGGAGGAGCAGGAGGAAGAGGAAGGGGCCGGGGAAGAGGTGGAAGACGAGGAGGTGGAGGAGGCCGCCGAGCCGCTGCCGCGCATCATCGGCCAGACAGAACAGCGGGCCGGCACCCTCTCCGCGGTCGTCCCGCCGGCCGGCCGGTGGGAGATGCCCTCCCTGGACCTGCTGGAGACCTCGGGCGAGGCCGAGATCAGCCAGGCCGAGATCCGCCGCCAGGCCCACATGATCGAGGAGACGCTGGCCTCTTTCAACGTCCAGGCCCGCGTGGTGGAGGTCAACTGCGGCCCCACCGTGACCCAGTTCGCCCTGCAGCCCGGGACGGGGGTCAAGGTATCCAAGATCACTGCCCTCTCCAACGACCTGGCACTGGCCCTGTCCGCCTCGAGCATCCGCATCGAGGCGCCGGTGCCCGGCCGGCCGGTGATCGGCGTCGAGATCCCCAACACGGCCATCTCGCTGGTCTCTTTGCGCGAGATCCTCGAGACCGAGACCTTTCAGACGCACAAGGGCGCGCTGCGGGTGGCCCTGGGACGGGACGTCTCCGGCCAGGCGGTGGTGGACGACCTGGCCAAAATGCCCCACTTTCTGATCGCCGGGACGACCGGCTCGGGCAAGAGCGTCTGCATCAACGCGTTGATCGTCGCCCTGCTCTACCAGCACACGCCCGATTCGCTGCGCTTTATCATGATCGACCCCAAGCGGGTGGAGCTGAGCATCTTTCAGGACATCCCGCACCTGGCCTTTCCCGTGGTGACCGAGATCAACGGCCGCAAGGTCGGCCCCGCCGGCGGCGAGCAGGTGGACGCGCTCAAGGCGCTCTACTGGACCACGCAGGAGATGGAGCGGCGCTACCGCATCTTTGCCCGCGAGGGCTTTCGCAACATTGCCGGGTACAACAAGGCCGCGCGCGCCGAGAGCAACCCCAACCTGCCCCCCATGCCCTATCTCGTCTTTGTCATCGACGAGCTGGCCGACCTGATGATGGTCGCCCCCGACGAGGCCGAGACGATGATCTGCCGGCTGGCGCAACTGGCCCGCGCCACGGGCATCCACCTGGTGCTCGCCACCCAGCGCCCGTCGGTGGACGTGGTCACCGGGCTGATCAAGGCCAATTTTCCCTCGCGCATCTCCTTTGCCGTTTCCTCCTCGGTGGACAGCCGCGTCGTCCTCGACATGGTGGGGGCCGAGCAGTTGCTGGGGCGGGGCGATGCCCTCTACATGGCGCCCGACTCGGCCAAGCCGATCCGCATCCAGGGCTCGTTCGTCTCCGACGAAGAGATCGAGGTGATCGTCAACCATTGGAAGGCGCAGCGGCCCACGGCGCCCTCCGCGGCCCCGATCCAGCTCTCGATGCCGCTGACCTGGCACGAGGAAGAGGACACCGAGCCCGAGGACGAGCTGCTCCCCGACGCCATCGCCCTGGTCCGCCAACACAACCGCGCCTCGGCCGCGCTCTTGCAGCGGCGCCTGCGCGTCTCCTTCAACCGCGCCAGCCAGCTGATCGACCTGCTCGAACATAAGGGCGTCGTCGGCCCGGAGGAGCAGGGGCGTTCGCGGGAGGTGCTGCCGGCCGAGGAGGAAGGGGACGGGGTGTACGAGGAGTACGAGGAATGAGCGGGGGTGCCAGGGGGCTGGAGAAGATATCTCCACGTGGCCTGGTCATCTTTGATCTCGACGGCACCCTCTTCCAGGCCCACACGGTGTCCATCCCTGCTGTCCAGGAGGTCTTCCAGTCGTTCGGCCTGCCCGTGCCGCCGGCCGCCGCGATCCTGCCCTTTTTCGGCCGGCCGGGCAGCGAGTGGCACCCCTGGCTGCGTTCCCAGTGCCCCCCGGAACGGGCCGACGCCCTGGTCGACGCGGTGGACCGCCGGGAGTGGGAGATGATCGCGGAGCGCGGCCGGCTCTACCCCGGCGTGCGGGCTGCCCTGGGGGCCCTGCGGGATATCGCCGCCGCGATGGCCATCTGCTCGAACGGGCCGCGAGAGTATGTCGAGCAGGTGCTGGAGAGCCGGCGCCTGACGTTCCTCTTTGACGTCGTGCGCTACCGCCGGGCGGGCGACACGGGCAAGCCGCAGATGGTGGCAGAGCTGCTGACGCTCGTCAGGGCCCGGCCGGCCGTCGTCGTCGGCGACCGCTGGGACGACATCGCCGCCGCGCACGAGAACGGGCTGCGCGCCGTCGGGGCGGCCTATGGCTACGGCCCCCTGGACGAGCTGGCGGAAGCCGACGCCCTGGCGCGCGAGGTGGGGGAGCTGGTGAAAATCGTGGGGGAGATGCTGGGGCATGAGGTGTGAAGCGTGATCGGCCCCCGAACTTGCTACACCTGCGCCTGCTTCCACCTGCCCGCGCGGAAAAAGAGCCACAGCAGCAGGCCCCGGACGAACAGGTCCACCCCGGCGCCGGCCCAGGCCCCGGTCAGCCCCCAGTCGGGGCCGGCCGCGAGCCAGGCCGGCAGCGTCAGCGGCAGCCAGGCCGGCACGAGCGCCGCGAGCCCCCCCGCGAGATAGGCGCCCAGCGGCACCCGGATGAGCCAGAGGCTGCCGCCGTTGACCCACAGCGGTGTGTTGGTCTCGCCGGCCCCGCGCAGCGCCCCGCCAAAGATCATCGAGGCGGCCAGAAAGGGCTGCGAGAGCGCCAGGACCTGGAGCGGCCGTATGCCCAGGGCGATGACCTCGGCATCGTCGGTGAAAAAGGTGGTGAAGAGGGCCGGAAAGGCGATCAGCAGCGCCCCCATCAAGACCATCAGAACCAGCCCCCACCAGAAAGAGATATAGCCGCTGCGCTCGGCCTGGCGCGGCTTCCCAGCCCCCAGGCTCTGACCCACCAGGGTGGTCGCGGCCACGGCGAAACCGAACCCGGGCAGCCAGGCGACGGAAGAGGCGTTCAGCACGATCTGCTGGGCGGCCAGGGCGGCCGTCCCCAGGCCGGCGACCATGGTGAAAAAGACCATCTGCCCCAGGCGAAAGAGCGCGTTCTCGACGCCGCTGGGCAGGCCCACGCGCAGGATCCGCCCCATCAGGCGCAGGTCGGGCCGCAGCTTCCGGACCCGCAGGCGCAGTGCGCCGCGGTGGCGTAGGAGGACGGCGAGCGCCACGATCCCGCCGACGCCCCGCCCCACGGCCTGCCCGATGGCCGAACCGGTCAGCCCGAGCGCCGGCAGCCCGGCAAAACCGTTGATCAGCGCCCAGGCGACCAGCGCGTTCAGCCCGTTGACGATCAGCATCACGATCATGGGGGTCCGCGTGTCCCCCGCCCCGCGCAGCGCCGCGTTGGCGACAAACATGATCGTCGAGAGGAGAAAGGCCGGGGCGACGATCTCGAGGTAGTGGGCGGCCAGCGGGGCCGTGTCGGGGCCGGCCCCGACGGCGAGGACGGCCGGCCCGGCCAGGGCCAGCCCCAGGGCCGTGCTGCAGGCGCCGATCGCCACGCCGAGGAGGATCGACTGGTGCACCGCCCGGCCGACCAGCTTGCCGTCCTGGGCCCCCACGGCGCGGGCGACGAGGGCCGTCGTCCCCACGGCGACGGCGCTGAAGAGGGTCGTGGCCATCATCACCCACTGGTTGGCCAGCCCCACGGCGGCCAGGGCCGCCTGCCCCAGGTGGCCGACGAGAAAGGTGTCCACGAGCCCGACGAGCAGGTTGAGCAATTGCTCACCCACGGCCGGCAGCGCCAGGCGCAGGACCTCGCGCTGTAAGGGGTCGCGGAGCCAGGCGAACCGCGGTGTCCTGGCTTTCGAAACAGTCCCGCTAGGCTTCACGTTTCACTCTTCACGTTGCAAGTTCTTGTTCTCCTCCCCTGCCGCCCCGTAAAACACCGTCAGCACCTCGCCCGCGCGGAAAAAGGCCGCCCGCCTGCCCAGGTGCCACGACGGCACGAAGCGGATGTGCCGAAACTCGGGCAGGTAGAGGAGCACCTCGGCCGGCATCTCCCGCCCGACGACGCCGCGCAAGACCTCGGCCGGGGCGCCGGCGCTGTGCCGGGCCCGCTGGCCGGCCGCGCTCCGCTCCAGGAGCGGGCGGCGCTCCTCGTAGACGGCGGCATACAGCTGCTCCCAGAAGGCGGTGAGGGCCGCCAAAAAGCGCGCCTGGAGGCCGGCCGGATCCAGGACGAGGGCGACGGCCGGGCCATGACGGCCCTCGGGGTCGCGGGCGGCGAGCAGGGCGTGCAGGTACAGCGGGTCGAGGAGGTCGGCATCGGCGACCGTCTCCGCGGAGAGCCCCCGGCGCACGGCGTGCAGCGCCATCGCCTGGAAGGCCGCGGGCGGCAGCGCCGCCAGGTGGGCCGCCCAGGCGGAGAAGGGGGCCTGGAGCTGGGCGCCGCCCACCGCGTGCGCGGCGCCGGCCTCGACGAAGCGCAGGTGCCCGCCGGGAAAGGCGGTGAGGAGGGCGATTTCGGCGAGGAGGCCGGCCGGGAGGGCGGCACGGGCCTGGCCCAGCCAGCCGTCCAGCCCGGCAAAGTGTTCCGCGGCCGGCACGAGGGCCAGCGTCAGGAGCACGTTCAGGGGCAGAGAGCTGACAAAGGTGATTTCCGGGGGCGCCGCTGTGTCAGCCGGCTCGGCCTGGAGAGATTTCTGACCCATCACCGCCACCTGTCACCCATACCCGACACCTCCACCCCCTACCGCACGATCAGGTGCTCGTTCAGCGCCCGAAAGGCGTCCGCGAACCGCTGGTGGGCCAGGACCAGGACCATCGTGCCAGAGCCCAGGGCGCTGCCCGGGTGATAGTCCTTGATCTGGACTGCCAGCTGCACCCGCCGATAGGGGGCGCGTACCTGGGGGGAGAGGAGCAAGGGGATCACCTGGTAGGCGGCGGCGCCGAGAACGACGGCGCCGCCGAAGAGCGCCAGGACCAACCCGCTGGAGATGTCGACGGACAGCGCCCGGCCCACGATGCCGGCAATCGCGGCGATCAAGGCCAGCCCCACGCCGAGCCAGCAGCCGAGGCGGCGGCGGCCGTCCACCGCGCTGTAGGCCTGTTCGCAGGCCGGACAGAGTGGAAAGTACACGCTCCAGGGCTGCCGCCGGCCCCAGGAGGATGCATAGACCTTGAACTGGGCGGGGCCCGAAGGCTCCCCGCAGGCGCAGCAGATGGGGGGCATCTTGTACTCGGCTACGACGCGGATCGGGAGATGCTCCATCACGTCCTCCTGCTTGCATCCTTCATGGAACGCTAGACCACGGCGGCGACGGCTTCCGCGCAGCGGGGTCCCATGGCCTTGCGACCCGCGATGGTATCTGGAAACCGGGCTGCCCCGGGCCCTGCCCCGGCGAAGCTTCCGGGGGTGGGGTGGGACAGGGCCGGCGCGCGTCGGCGTTCCTACCCTGCCGCCTCGATCACCGCGGCCCCGGTCACGGCGAGCAGGTCGGCGGTGCGCAGACGCAGGTTTTTGCCGCGCTCGCCGGCGCTGACGAGGACCTCATCCAGCTCCAGGGCGGCACGGTCCAGGTAGATACGGAACCCCCGTCCGAGCAGCGCCAGCGGCGAGATGCCGCCCACGAGGAGCCCGGTGAGCCGTTCGGCCTCGCTTTGCGTGGCCATGCGCGCCTTCTTCACGCCCAGGGCGCGGGCCAGGCGGTGCAGGTCCAGCTCGCGGTTGCCGGGGACCATGACAAGGGCCGGCCGGCCCTCGCCGGGTAGCATCACCAGCGTCTTGAACACCATCGCCGCCGGCAGCCCCGTCGCCTCCGCCACCCCGGGAGCCGAATGGATGGTGGGGGAAAAGGTATAGGGCTGGTAGACAATGCCGCGCCGGTCCAGCAGGCGCATGACATTGTTCTTTTCTCCAGGCATGGCCCGCCTCCGTATCGTTCCACGCACCCGCATTCTACTACACAGCGCCCCGGCGTGCAACTGCCCGATATAGGACAAAAAGGCTATTGACAGCGAATGCCGGAGATGGTATGATAACACTATCGGCCTGGGGCCCCGCGTATCCCGGCTGGTTGCCCCAGGGAACTTCCTCTCGGTGACCTTGGTATTTCATGGTAACGACCTCTGGGTGTTTGCGTGTGATGCGTTGCTCTTGAAATACGAGGTCCCTAGTCGGCTGAGGCAGACGTGCTGGCAGCCAGCCGGTCGGAGCCTATCCATCCCTGGACCCGCACGGCGCACGGCTGCCGCGCACTCTCGGTCCCTCAGCCTGGTCGGAATAGCAAAGGAGGTGCCTATCGCCAACTGCCGGTCGCTCTTCCGTGCTCCGGTGAGCCCCCGTTCACCCCTGATGATCCTGCTCCCGGAGCAGCCAGTCAGCGCAATCAGGAGGATGTGAGAATGTACAGACACAAATGGTGTCGTTGTTGGGTATGCTCATTCTGCTCCTGACCGTCTTGCCCGTGGCCGCGGCGCAGCCGCCGGCGGCGGACAAGATCGAACCCCGCCTGCTGGATCGGTTCACCGCCGAAGGGACCTCCGATTTCACGGTGTACTTTGTCGAGCAGGCGGACCTCTCCGCCGCCTACGCGATGGACTGGGACGCCCGCGGCTGGTACGTCTACAATACCCTGACGGCCACCGCGGCCCGCGCCCAGGCGCGCGCGCAAGGCCACCTGGATCAACAGGGCCTGCAGTATTCGAGCTTTTTCAGCGGCAACGAGCTGTATGTTCGGGGCGGCACACTGCAAGTCGCCACGGCCCTGGCGGCCCTGCCCGAGGTGGCGGCGCTGATGGCGCCGCGCACCTACTATGTCGATCCCATCCTGGCCACGGCGCCGGCAGCGGCGCCCGAGGCGCTGGCCTGGGGCATCATCGACGTCAATGCCGACGACTTCTGGAGCGCCTTTGGCGTCCAGGGCGACAACATTGTTGTGGCCAACGTCGACACCGGGGTGCAGTGGAACCACCCGGCGTTGGACCAGGCCTTCAAGTGCGGGGGCAACCCCTCCGACCCGGCGTGCTGGGCAGACCCGAGCAACATCTGCGGCGGCTCGGCCTGCGACAACAACGGCCACGGCTCGCACACGATGGGTACGATGGTCGGCGACGACGATCCGTCCCTGACGTGGCAGGCGGGCATGGCCCCCAATGCTACCTGGATCGCCTGCAAGGGCTGCGAGACCAACTCCTGCTCTGAATTCGCGCTCAACAGCTGCGCCGACTGGATCGTGGCGCCGAACGGCAACCCGGCCAACCGCCCGAACGTGGTGAACAACTCCTGGGGCGGCGGCGGGTGCAGTAACTGGTACCTGGCCAAGGTCCAGGCCTGGCGGGCGGCGGGCATCTTCCCGGCCTTCTCGGCCGGCAACAACGGCTCCAGCTGCACCACCATGGGCAGCCCGGGCGACTACCAGGAGTCATTCGCCAGCGCGGCGCACGACTCGTCGCGCAACGTGGCCTCCTTCTCGAGCCGCGGCCCCTCCTGCTATGGGCACGATCCCTACACCAAGCCCAACATCTCGGCCCCGGGGGTGAGCGTCTGCTCGACCGTCCCGACGAACTCTTGGAGCTGCGGCTACAGCGGCACCTCGATGGCCAGCCCGCACAGCGCGGGCGCCGTGGCGCTGCTCTGGTCGTGCAACCCGAGCCTGGTCGGGCAGATCGACCAGACCATGGAGATCTTGCAGGACAATGCCGACGCCGCGCCGGCCGGCAACTGCGGCGCGCCGCCCGACGGCGAGGGCAACTATACCTACGGGTATGGCTACCTGAACGTCTACGCGGCCGGCCTGCTGTGGTGCGGTGACGTGGGCTACCTGGACGGGCACGTCTACGACGTGGTGACGGGCGACCCGATCGAGGGCGCCGTGGTGGACGCCGGTGGGCCCACCGCCACGACCGACGCCGCCGGTTACTACAACATGACGCTGATCGTCGGCACCTATGACGTGACGGCGTCGCACCCGGAGTACGAGTCCTACACCGAGACGGGCGTCGCCATCACGGTGGGGGCGACCACGACGGTGGACTTTGACCTCACGCCGCGCGGGTTGCTCTACGGCTACGTCACCGACTATGACAACGGCTTCCCGCTCGAGGGCGCCGTGGTCACGGCGGAGGACGGTACCTGGGCCGCGACCGACGCTGCCGGGTACTATGATATGTACCTGGACGAGGGCACCATCGTGGTCACGGCGACGATGGCCGATTACGCCCCCGAGTCGGCGACGGTGACGATCGTCTCGGGCTGGGGCACGCCGCAGGACTTTGCCCTGCAGGCGGCGGTGGTCTTTATCCCCGCGCCGCTGCACGTCTATGTGCCCTGGGACACCACCTACAGCGAGGCGGCCACCCTGACCAACCGCCTGCCCACTGCCTACGACTTTGTCTTTGGCGAGGAGGCGGGTGGGTTCGTTCCCGGCCTGGAGAGCTATGTGCCGGTGACGATCCCGGCCGGGCCGCGGACCCTCGATGCGGCCACGGCCGCGGGCCAGGCCCCGGAGTACACTCCCCGGCCGGCCGCGACCTATAACCTGCCGCAGTACCCCAAGCCCGAGGCCGCCCCGAGCGTCATGCTGGTCTGCTCCGACTACCAGCCGCTCTGCGAGCCGATTCGGGCCCAACTGCAGGCCTTTGGCGACCTGGCCGTCGTGGACGCCTTTGACGCCCAGACCGGGACGCCCACCTTGGCCCAGCTTTTGCCCTATGACGTCGTCCTGACCTGGTCCAACTACCAGTACGCCGATGCCGCCGGCATCGGCAACGTGCTGGCCGACTACGTGGACGCCGGTGGCCGGGTCATCAACCTGATGTTCTCGATGGGCACCCACGGCTGGCAGATGGGCGGGCGCTTCATGACGGAGAACTATACCGCCATGAACGGCACCACCCTCTCCTTCCAGACCCTCAGCCTGGGCACCTACGACCCCAACCATCCGATCATGTCCAAGCCCGACGTGATCACCAACATCACCGACTACTACCACATGGATGGCTCCTACCTGACGCCCAACGCCTACACCGTGGCGCAGTGGTCGAACGGGTGGCTCTTTATCGCCGCCAAGGAAGACCGCTCGGTGGTCTCCATCAACGGCTACGTCGGCGGCGCCACGCAGTGGACCGGGCAGATGGATCAGATGATCCACAACGCCATCCTCTGGATGGTCGTCTCGCCCGACGTGCCGTGGTTCGGACAGGACCCGGTCTCGGGGACGGTGGCCGCCGGGAGCTCCATCAACCCGACGATGCTCTTTACCGCCACCGCCGACGTCGGCGTGACCCAGCCGGGCGACTACTGGTGCACCCTCAACGTCGATGGCGAGCCGGACCTGGCCGTCCACGTGACGATGACGGTGCTGCCGGCAGACGACATGGGCCAGGTACACGGCTACGTGCTCGACAACTGCACCGGCGCGCCGGTCACGGCGACGATCGACATCACGGTCGGCGACCCGATCACCCAGACGACGAGCGGCCCCACCGGCTACTACAGCGCCTGGCTGTACTCGGGCACCTACACGCTCGACTTTAGCGCGCCGGACTACCTGCCCGTCACCGAGGCTGTGAGCATTGTCGCGGGCGAGACTGTCGAGCTGAACGTGGACCTGATCCCCGATCGGGGCTGTATCGTCGCCGACCCGCTCTTTTACGAGGTGTGGGTGGTCACCGGGACGCAGGTCGTCGAGGCCCAGACCATCTGGAATGACGGCGGCGCGGACCTCAACTATGAGTACCAGGAGAAGGACGGCGGCTACATCCCGCCGTTGGGCCGCACCGAGCTTCCGCTCAACCCCGCGGTCGTGCCGGACATTCCGCTGACCACGGGCCTGGCCCCGGCGGGCTACGTGCCGCAGGCCGGCCTGGCCGGCGGGACGCCGGAAGGCCCCTGGCAGAGCCGCGCGACGGCGCCCTTTGTCTCGATGGACAACGTCTACCTGGACTATAACGGCATGGGCTACCTCTTGAGCGGCTACGGCGCGAACGGCCAGGTAGGCATCTACAACCCCAATACCGACTCCTGGACGACGGGCGCGACCGAGCCGGCGCCGCAGATCCAGTACCCCGTGGACGGGTGCCTGGGCCTGAACGCCGGCGGCGAGCCGGTGGGTATCCTCTTTAACGACAGCACGAGCGGCGCCACGACGCTGCACCGCTACAACATGGCGACGAACGTGTGGGACACCCCGCCGGTGCCGGCCGGCTTCCCGGCCAACGGCCTCTGGGCCCACGACGTCGTCTCGATGCTGCGCTACAGCGGGCAGAACGTCTGCTACATCTCGGGCGGCGCCACGACCCCGGGCGGCGGCAACACCAGCGCCCTCTACGCCTACTACCCCGACACCAACACTGCCGTCAACCTGGGCAACTTTAACTACCTGGCCGGCGGCTTTGCCTTCCACGCCTCGTGGTACGCACCGTGGGTCGGCAGCGACGGCGCCATCTGCGTCGCTGGCGGCGTGAACGCCAGCAGTGTGGTCTCGGGCGACACGCAGTGCTACGACATCGGCGCGGCCGCCTTCAACGCCACCAACGCCGACCTGGGCGCGCTGCCCGCGGGTGTCTGGGGCATGGCCGACGACGTCCTCTACGAGGGCGGCGACTACCAGCTGTGGCTCGCGAACGGCGCGGACGCCGCCTTCGCCCTCTGGCCGAACTCGGCCTACTACAGCTCCAACGACAGCGCCTGGCATGCCGGCCCGACCCCGCCGACCACCGTCTACCGTGTCGAGGGCGTCAACATCTCGGCGGCCGACGGCTGCTCCTTCTACGTGGTGGGCGGCTCCTCGGGCGGCTTTACGCCGACCAACGGCCATAACCGCAACTACTCCTCCGATTGTCCTCCGGTCGGCGCGCCGCCGGACGTGCCCTGGGTCTGGGAATACCCGATCAGCGGCACCGTGCCGGCGCAGAGCAGCGCTGTCCTGGACATCGGCTTTACCTCCTACTACACCGACGTGCCGACGGGCACCCTGATCCACCTGCCGCTCGGCACCTACACCGCCACCCTCAAGCTCAAGAGCAACGACTCCGTGGCCGGGACGCTGGACGTGCCGGTGATCATGCACATCATCGACCAACTGGTCACCCCGACGGCGGACTTTACCGCCACGACCCCCGTCTGCGTGGGTGAGGAGATGTGGTTCTACTTCACCGGTGACGCGGGCCTGCCCCCGGCCGACCAGTACACCTGGTCGTTCGGCGACGGCATCAGCATGACCGTCGACAGCCCCGACCCGGTGGCGCACGCCTACGCCAACCCTGGCCCCTACACCGTGACGCTCGAGGTCTGCAACACAATGTTCGCCCTCTGCGACACGGCCGAGGGGCTGGTCGAGGTCAACCCGCTCCCCGAGGCCGGCTTCAGCTACGCGGCCAACGGGCTGGAGGTGACCTTTACCGACGAGTCGCAGTACGCCACCTCCTGGTGGTGGGACTTTGGCGACGGCGTGGGCACCTCGACGGAGACGAACCCCGTCTACACCTACCTGGCCGAGGGCACCTACACCGTCACGCAGTACGTCTACAACGACTGCGGCGAGGCGATGGTCCAGCAGGTGCTGACAGTCGTCGCGTGCGACCCGGCCGAGATCGTCACCGTGACCGAAGAGATCTCGGGGTGCGTGGTGACCTTTGCCGCCGAGCTCGCCGGGACCGCGCCGCTCACCTGGCTGTGGGACTTTGGTGCCTTTGGCACGAGCACCGAAACCAGCCCGGTGGTCGACTTTGGGGCCAGCGGGACCTATCCGTACACGCTGACGGCGGAGAACGCCTGCGGCGCGGACGAGTGGGTTGACGCGGTGACGGTGGAGTGCGTGCCGCCGTGCCAGGACGTCGAGATCGTGACCTACACGTACGAGATCGCGGGCTGCGTAGTCGACTTTGGCCTGGAGCTGACGGGTGATGCGCCGTTCACCTACCTGTGGGCCTTTGGCGACGGGATGACCTCGACGCTGGCCGCGCCGACGTACACCTACCTGGCTTCGGGGACGTACAACGTGACGGTCGACGTCTACAACTGCGCCGCGGGTCACGACATGGCGTCCTTCGACGTGACGGTGGACTGTGGGCCGACGACGTACTACCTGTACCTGCCGCTGATCGTCAAGCTGGCGGCGCCGTAACGAAAAACGGCCTGACCCCCTGGCGGGGGTAGACCCCTGAGCACAACACAGGGCCGGCGGGTTGTCCCGCCGGCCCTTCTTCACCTTGCTGGAGTCTGAAGCCTGGCTCGGCCGTCGCCCCCTGGGGCGGCCAGATCAAGCGGGTAGCGACACCAGCGGTCACTCGCGTGGGGATGGAGCACGGTACCTGCCGATTGATCGCCGGACGGGAACCGCCTACTTCTCGGACATATAGATCTCGGGCTTGAGCACCCCGATAAAGGGCAAGTTGCGATAGATCTGGTTGTAATCGAGGCCGTAGCCGATGACAAACTCGTTCGGCACGTCAAAGCCGATATAGTCGATCGGCAGGTCCACCAGGCGCCGTTCCTGCTTGTTCAGCAGGGTGCAGACCCGCAGGGAGGCCGGCCCGCGCCGGTTCAACAGCCCCAGGATATACTTGAGGGTGAGGCCGGTGTCCACGATGTCTTCGACGATCAGGACGTGTTTGCCCTCGATGCTGTCGTTGAGGTCCTTTTCGATGCGCACGATGCCGCTGCTTTCGGTGCTGGCCCCGTAGCTGGACACGGCCATAAAGTCGATGGCTACCGGCCGCTGCATCGCCCGGGTGAGGTCCACCATAAAGTTGACCGCCCCCTTGAGCAGCCCCACCACGAGCAGCGGCTTGCCCGCATAGTCGGCCTCGATCTGCCGGGCCAACGCCCGGATGCGCTGCTGCAGTTCCTCCTCACTGATCAGGATTCTGGCGACGTCCTCGCGCATGTTTCTCGCTCCTTGGGCACGGATTCGGGTCAGATACCGGATGTGGGAATTGTACTACGCTCTGCGAATCTGCGCAAATCCCCCTTGACATCTTCTCCCGGCCCGATTACAATAAAAGCCCCACCACGGGTCTCGCCGTGAATGCTGGACCATAAGGAGGAGCCCAATGAGAAGACACGGTACCGCGATTGCGATCTTGGCTCTGCTGCTGCTCGCGCCCTGGTCTGTGGCCGCAGGGGGCGCCGTGGCCCCGGCGTCGCCGCGGCCGGCGGCGCTGTTCCTCGACTATGGTTACACCGGAGCCAGCGGGAACGACTCCCTGGCTATCTTTGACTTGACCACCTGGACCCTCTCCGGGACACTCAGCCTGCTGCCCGAGGGCGACTATCCCTACGACGCCACGATTACGCCCGATGGCCGCGAGGTCTGGATCGCCGGGGCCGCGGGCGACGGCGTGATTGTCGTGGACACGGCGATCAACCAGGTCACCCACCACATCCCCGCCGGAAGCTATACGATCGGCGTCGCCTTTCGCGCCGACGGGGCCTATGCCTTTGTCTCCGGCCGCGACAGCGAGGACATCTCGGTCATCGACACCTCTACCTACGCCGTCGTAGACACGATCGCGGTCCCCACCTACTACCTGGGCGCCGGCAACCTGGCCATCAACCCGTGCGGCGACGAGCTGTACCTGGTCGACTGGTACGACGACAGCCTGATCGTGGTCGACACGGTGAGCTTTACCGTGACCCAGGTGGTGCGGAACGTGGGCTCCAGCCTGTGGCAGCTGGTGGTCCATCCCCAGGGCGATTTCCTCTATATCACCGACCGCGGCCAGGACAATGTCCACGTGCTGGATACGGCCACGCTGAGCCAGGTCACGACGATCCCCGTCGGCGACGACCCCTGGGGCATCGACATCACCCCCGACGGCGCCCTGATCTATGTGGCCAGCGAGGACGGCCACAACGTGACCGCCATCGACGCCGCAAACAACAGCGTGATCACGACGATTGCGCTGCCGCACGGGAGCGGCTCGGACCCGCGCGACGTCGATTTCGACGCCGCCGGGGACTATGCCTATGTGCCGAGCGGCGACGTGACCGGCAACGACGCGGTCTATGTCCTCGATACCGCCGCGCATACCGTGGCCGGCCAGATCGATGTCGCGCCGGCGAACAACCCCAACGTGGTGGCCGTGGCGCCCCAGATGGCCGGCTGCGCGCCGCTGCGGGCCTTTAAAGAGGCGGCGCCCGAGCCGGTTGTCCTGGGCGACGCCCTGACCTATACCGTCTCGTACCTCTACACGGCGCCCACACCCACACTGGCCCTCGTCACCGACACTCTGCCGGCCGGTACGGCCTATCTCACCAGCAGCGGCGGTCTGGGCAGCAGCTATGATCCGGGCAGCCACCGCGTCGTTTGGAATCTGGGGACGGTGCCCGGCGGCACCGCCGGCGGGGTGACCGCCGTCGTGGTGCCCACAGACCCGGGGCTGGCCGGCCAGGCCGTCGTCAACCGGGCCGACCTCGGCTTTGCCGCCCTCGCGGCTACCGCCTGGGCGACCAGCACCGTCGTTACCCCTGAACTCGCCATCCGTCTGCCCGATGGCAGCGCGCCGCCCGACCCGCTCGACGTGTGCGCGGGCCAGGATGTGACGCTGATCGCGGCCTCCAACCGGGCCGGCCCGCTGGCTTACGCCTGGGACCTGGGCGACGGCAGCACGGCGAGCAGCCGCGAGGTGAGCCACAGTTGGGCCCTGGGGGCCTACACGGTGGCTGTGACCACGACCAACCTCTATGGTTGGAGCGAACACGACACGCTGGCGGTGCATGCCAACCCGGCCCCCACCGCCGCCTTTCTCTCCAACAGCCCCGTGGAGCTGGGCCGGCCGGCCCACTTTACCGACACGAGCGCCTTTACCCCAACGGCGTGGTCGTGGGATTTCGGGGACGGCACCGGCCAGTCCGGCGCGCAGAACCCCAGCTACCTGTACACGAGCGCCGGTGTCTATACCGTTACCCTGGAGGCGAGCAACGCCTGCGGAAGCAATACCGCGGCCGGCCTCTTTGTGGTCCTGGAGCCGCCCTGTGTACCGGTGCAGACGGCTGCCATCGGCGGGCCCGTCGTGCTTGCGGTGGGCGAGGTGGGGCTATACGCGGCCTCGTACGCGCCGCCCACCGCCACCCAGCCGGTGACCGTGACGTGGGACAACGGCACGGTCGGCAGCAGCGCGGCCTACTCCTGGACGGCGCCGGGGGTGTACGCCGTCACGGCGGCGGTCGCCAACCCCTGCGGGCAGGCCCCCGCGGCCCTGACGGTGACGGTTACGCCGCTGCCCTGCACGCCGGTGCAGACGGCCGCCATCAGCGGGCCCGTCGTGCTGGGGGTGGGCGAGGTGGGACTGTACGCGGCCTCGTACGCGCCGCCCACCGCCACCCAGCCGGTGACCGTGACGTGGGACAATGGCACGGTGGGCAGCGGCGCGGCCTACTCCTGGACGGCGCCGGGGGTGTACGCCGTCACGGCGGCGGTCGCCAACCCCTGCGGGCAGGCCCCCGCGGCCCTGACGGTGACGGTCACGCCGCTGCCCTGCACGCCGGTGCAGACGGCCGCCATCAGCGGCCCCGTCGTGCTGGGGGTGGGCGAGGTGGGGCTGTACGGGGCCTCGTACGCGCCGCCCACCGCCACCCAGCCGGTGACAATCGCCTGGGACAACGGCGCCGTCGGAAGCAGCGCGGCCTATTCGTGGACGGTGCCGGGGCTGTATGCCGCCGCCATCACCGTGACCAACCCGTGCGGCAGCGCGTGGGGGGCGATCGAGGTTGCGGTGCAGCCGTCTCCGGCGTCCCACCACATCTACCTGCCGCTGATCGTGCGCAACTGACGCCGGAGATGCTGGGGGGCCTGGCAGTGTTCGCTGCCAGGCCCCCCAAAAGATGGCCCTGCCTGCCTCTACCTGTAGACAACTGGCAGAAACACCTTCCAGGCCGGAGCCCCCTGCTCCGCCAGTACCCACACGATTGCCTCGACCTCGGCGCTCGCGTTCGGGTCGGCCCGCGAGGTCGCCTGCACCGTGACCTCGTCGATGCTGCCCGGCGGCGTCCCCGCGGGGACTGCCGCGTGCACGGTCAGCTCCGCGTGCCCCAGGCCGCCGACGGCGACCTCGGCCGGCAGCCCGGACAGCGGCCAGCCGGCCGTATCCACGGCTTGCAGGTCAAAGGTGTCGGTGGTCGGGCCGGTGTTGAGCAGCGTCACGTGCACCGACGCGACGGTGCCGGGCGCGGCCTCCACGATGTCGGGGGCGAGCAGCGCGGTGCCATAGAGGATGCGGCCCGGTCCGGTGATTACCTCGGTCCCGGCCAGCGCCCAGAGCGGCACGCCCGGATCCATCAGGATGGTATCGGCATAGAGACGGACCTCGCCGCCGGCCTGGAAGATGCGCCGGCCGTTGGCGCGCAGGTCGATCGTGCCGCCCGGTCCGACGGCCACGGTGATGTGGTCGGTGGCCGAGAGGGCGCCGTCCGCCAGCCCGCGCAGGTCCAGCTCCCAGCCCGCGCCGCCATAGATCGAGATGCTGCCGCCCGTGACGCGGGTATTCTCCCCGGCCAGGGCGATGGCGTTCGGGTCGATGAGAACCTGGCTGGGGGTCAGGCAGTCGATCCCGCCGGCCGAGCCGACCCCCGAGGCGCCGGAGGCGTGTGTGCCGCCGGTCAGAAAGACGTTGGGCGCGGCCATCAGCGTCAGGTTGCCGCCGCAGCCGCCGTCCTGCGGGACCACGGCCGTGGGGTTGCCATTTCCGCCGTTGCCGGCGGCGATGTTTCCCAGGTTGATGAGAAAGCCCGACTGGGTGAACCACTTGCCCCAGACCTGGGCGTTGCCGCCGTTGCCGCCGTGAGCGGTGGCCAGGTTCGCGGTGGTGTTGCCGCCGTTGCCGGCCAGGATCGAGCCGGTGTTGGTGGTGTTCTCCCCGAGGATGTTCATATCGCCGCCGTCGCCGCCGCACTGGTCGCCGCTGCCGCCGTTGCCGGCCTGGATGAGGCCGTCGTTGTCGAACGGCATGCCGGTGAGGGTGACGTCGCCGCCCGGCCCGCCGCCGCCGCCGGGGAGGCCGTTGCCGCCGTTGCCGGCCTGGATGACGCCGGAGGAGGTGTTCCAGAGCGTCGTGTTGGGCGAGGGTGCCCAGGTCACGTCGCCGCCCTTGCCGCCGTTCAAACCGTTGCCGGCCTGGATGGTGCCGTTATTGACCGTCTGCAGGGCAGACACCAGGACGTTGGCGCCGGGGTTCCCGCTCGTGCCGTTACAGGCCGGGTGCCACTGGGGGGCCGCGTTGGGCAGGGGGGCCAGCAGACCGGCCCCGTCGCCGGCCCGGATGAGCCCGCTGTTGGAGATGACCGCCGTTGCCGTGAGCACCAGGTGCCCGCTCGTCGGCCCCAGGAGGGAGCCCTCGTTGAGCAGCGAGTCGACAGCAACCGGGCCGCTCACCTGCACCGTGTGGCCGGCCTGGATCCAGACGACGTCCGTCACCAGTGGTGCCCGCCCTAGATTCCAAGTTCCGGGGCTGTTCCAGAGGCCGCTGCCTGCCGACTGGATCGTCGGCACCAGGACCGGCAGCGGGGCCGGGATCTGGAACAGCAGGCCGGCCATGTTGCCTCCGAACTGGTTCACAGCCCAGACCGTGACGGCCTTGTTGCCGGTCGTTGTCCAGGTATAGGTCGCGGCGCTGCTGAGCCCACCGGAGATTACGCCGTAAAACATCTGGTCGGTCACGGACCAGTAGTAGGCAATCGGCGTCGTTACCGTGGGCGGGTTCGACGTCGCGGTAAAGGTGTAGGGCGTGTTCACCACGCCGCTGCTGGGCCCTGTGACCGTCAAGATGGGAGCCTGGTCGATGACGACATCGCGGATCGACGAGACCTGGCCGGCCGCGTTCGTCGCCGTCAGCTTGATGATGTGGATGGCGGGAGTGGTCCAGGTGAAGGTGGCATACACCCAGTTGGCGGAAAAGCCGCGGGTGCCGTACCAGGCCGAATCATAGACCGACTGCCGGACCATCGTGTAGACGTCCACGCCATCGGCATTCCACGTGTAGGTGAGCGGCGTCGTCAGGCTGAGCGGATCCACGTAGGCGCTCATCCAGAACGGCTGATTGGCCGCGCCATAGATCCCGCCGGACCAGGTGATCTGCGTCGGTGGAGTGCCGGCGGGGTTGATGGTGATGGTGTGGCTCGTGGCGGCCAGGCCCGCGGCGTTGGTCGCGGTAATGGTGATGGTTTTAAGGCCCGGCGTGGCCCAGGTGTAGGTGATGGTGCTGGTTAGCCCGGTGACATAGGTCATCGGGCTCTGCTCTGTCGCCCGCCAGACGTGGGCGAGCGGCAGCGTCGCGGTGGGTGGGGCGACGGTGGCAACAAAGGTATAGGCCGTGTTGACGCTGCCGCTCGCAGGGCCGCTGATGCTGACGCTCTGCGGCGGGCCCGCGTCGGGCCGGGTGAGCGGCAAAGGAGGCGCCGGCGCAGGCGCCGGGCCGCTCCAGGCGCCGGCGAGCGACGCCGGCGTCATCAGGGTGAGGATCAGGATCAGGACTGCCAGGAGCCGTACAGGGTGTTTGGTTGTGGTGCCCATATGCCCTCCAGTGAATGACCAGGATGTCGACGGATATAATATACTCGTTCGGTCATATTATACCGCACGGAGGGCAGCGAGACAGTGACCAAAATCACTCTTTTTAGTCAGGTTTCGGATGAAATGACAGCATACCCTGTCCCGCGACGCCGGCTATCTGGAGACCAGGGGCAGGTAGGCGCGGTAGGGGGCGATGCGGATAGCGCGCGCCCGCGCGGCCGTTCCGCAGGCGTTGCGCACCTCCAGCGTCACGGTAAAGGCCCCGCTCGCCCCATAGGCGTGGCCGGCGTACGGGCCGGCCGCCGTGCCCCCGTCCCCAAAGGTCCAGCTGTAGGTCAAGGGCGCCGTGCCGCTCAACACGCTCCCGGTAAAGTGGACGGTGGCGTGGACGAGGGGGGTGGAGGGCGCAAAGACTAGATCGACTCCCGCCGGCGGCGCGCACGGCGGCGCGCACATAACGGTCACGGCGCCGCCGGCCGTGTCCGAATAGGCCCCGCAGTTGGACACCGTCAGGGTGTACGGATAGGTCCCGCTCGCCCCGAAATCGACGAGCGGGTTCGTCGCGGTGCTGGTCGCAAAGCCAAAATCCCACAGGAAGGCGAACGGCGCGGTTCCGGAGAGCTCGGCGCCAAAGGTGACCTGGCAGTCGGAGAGGACGTTGGTGAAGGAGAGGACCGCCACCGGCGCGCATGGGGGCGGCAGTGTGGAGAAGGACCAGCTCACCGGCGCCAGGGGGTTGCGCGCCCTGTCGTGGGCATGACGCACCGTAACGATATAGGCCTGGCCGGGGGCAAAGTCGTCGTGCGTCAGGGTGACGACCGTCGTCGGGGCGTTCCACGCCGCGGCCCAGCCGCCCGGGTCGGGCGTGATGCTGTAGGCCAGCGTGTCTGTCAGAATAGCCTCGCTCAGGGTCACCACGAGGGCGGCCGCGAGCGGCACCTCCCCGGCGCCGGCCGGCGGTAGGACGGCGAGCACCTCGGGCGGCACCGTATCCACGGTGATGGTGATGCCCGGTCCCGGCCCCTCCACGTGGCCGGCCGCGTCGACCGCCCGGCTGCGCAGGTTGTGCGCGCCGTCGGTCAGGCCGGCCCAGCTCCAGCTCCACGATTCTCCCCCCACAGCCAGCTGCCAGGGGTCCCCGTCCACGCTCACGGAAACCGCGGCGATCGCGGAGACGGTGTCGCCGGCCACGCCGGACACCAGGCCGGCCGTTCCGCTGATGAGCTGCCCGTCTGCCGGGTCGGTAATGGCCGAGTACGGTGGGAGGGCATCGCCGGTCACGGCGGCTTCCAGGAGGTAGGGCAGCCCGGCGGCGTCCGTCAGGACCGCCGCGTTGGTGATGACCTCGCCGTCGCCCAGGTCGGGCGCGGCGACCGCGCGAAAGGTCACCGTCACCCCCGCATAGGCCGAGATCATTCCGGTCCAGGTGATGAGGTTGCGGCCCGCGTCGTAGCCATAGTCGCCGCTGCTGGCCCAGAGGCCGCCGGCGTAGGCGGCGCGCTCCGGGAGCGGGTCGGCCAGGCGGGCGGTGGTCGGCCCCGGACCGGCGTTCGCCAGGACGAGGGTATAGGTGAGCAGGCCGGCTGGCACGACCGTGGCGGGGGCGACCGTCTTGGCCGAGGCCCCCAGGTCCGCGGGAATGAGCAGGTCGGTGTCGAGATAGACATCGTGGTCCACATACGGATCGGTGCTGACCTGGTGAGACCAGGTCAGCAGGATGTGTCCCAGCGTGCCGTGCAGCAGCGGGTGCGGTTGGGTGTCATAGTGCAGCGGGTCGTTCGTCACCTGGACCTCGTCCGACCAGGCAGCGCCGTCGGGGCTGGTCCGGTAGAAGAGGTCAAAGTAGCTGACCGGCGTCTTGGCATAGACGACGGCGAGGGTGCCGTCTTCCAGCACGATGGGCTGGGAGTCGTGGCTGTTGATGAGGGCAGAGAGGGCCACTTCGGGCACGTTCCAATCGTAGGGGTCGTACGACGCCTTGGCATAGATGCCCATGGTATTGCCGCCGATGCTCTTCTGATAGGAGACCAGGTACAGGCCGTCGCTCTCGCGCTTGGCCAGGCGCGGCAGGCGGGCGGAGCTGTTGACGACGGTCTGCAAGGTATCCCAGGTGCTGCCGCCGTCGCTGGATCGGGCGATGTAGCCGATCCCCGAGCGCTGATAGGTCAGCGTCAGGGTGCCGTCGGCCTCGCGGATGACGTTGGGATTGAGCTCGCCGGGGGTAGCCCAGCCCAGGTCGAGCGCGCCCTGTTGGGTCCAGGAGAGGCCGTCGGCGGAGGTGGCGCGGTAGAGGCGGCTGCCGTTGCCGTTTCCATCCAGGGCGAGGAGGTAGAAAAGGGCAAAGGAGTTGGGGCCCAGTTGGACGACCGCGGGGTGGCGCTCGTTGAGCGGCGAGGTCAGGGCGGGCGCGGGGGCCGACCAGGTCGCGCCGTTATCGGTGGACAGGGCGACGTGCAAGTCGCCCATGAAGGAGGCGGGGTCGATGCGCTCGAACACCACCAGGACCTGCCCCCCCGGCAGCACGCGGAGTGGGGCGGGTTGATAGTCCAGCTCGGGGCCGGCATAGATGGGGAGCACGGTTTGGGGCGTGCCGCCGAGTGCGGGGGCGATCCCCGACAGGGCGATGAGCAGCAAGAGCGCGGCAGGGACAGTCCATTTCGGCATGGCGATCCTCCTCGGGTTTCCTATAGAGGCTATTATAGCACAAGCTGCGCCGCCTTGACCCCCTGGCAATAGGATGCTACAATGGTGTCCCGAGGAGCGTGAGCGATGGTCTGTGCAGTGTGTCAGAAGGAACTGCCCCCCGATGCCCGGTACTGTCCGGCCTGCGGCCGGCCGTTGGAGCCGGAGGGCGGCGCGTCCAACCTGGAGGGGGAGCGCCGGCCGGTGACGGTGCTCTTTGCCGACGTCTCCGGGTTCACCGCCCTGTCCGAGCAACTGGACGCCGAGGAGGTGTGCCGCCTGCTCAACGGTTTTTTCGACGCGCTGGCGCCAATCGCCGAGCGGTACGGCGGGGTCGTGGACAAGTACATCGGGGATGCGGCGATGGTGCTCTTTGGCGCGCCGGCGGCGCACGAGGACGATCCGCCGCGCGCCCTGCACGCGGCCCTGGACATGCTGCGGGCGGTGGCCGCATTCAACGCCCAGCACGGCATGGGGCTACACATCCACATCGGCGTCAACACGGGCCCGGTCGTGGCCGGGCCGATCGGCTCGCGCGGCCGCCGGCATTATACGGTGATTGGCGACGCGGTGAACCTGGCCGCGCGGCTCCAGGAGGTGGCCCCGCCGGGACAGATCCTGGTCGGTCCGGACACCTACCGGCGTGCGGTCCCCCTCTTTGATTTTGACCCGCTGCCGCTCCTGGCGATCAAGGGCAAGGCGGAGGCCGTCCAGACCTACCGGCTGCTGGGGCGCAAGGCGCAGCCCGGCGCGGTGCGTGGGCTGGCCGGCCTGAGCAGCCCGATGGTGGGGCGCGGGGCCGAGCTCCAGACGCTGGTGCAGCTGACGGAGGCGGCGCGGGCCGGCCGGGGCGGCGCGGTGATCATCACCGGCGAGGCCGGCCTGGGCAAGAGCCGGCTGGTGGCCGAGTGGCAGGAGGCGAGCGCCGCCGCCGTGGGCCGGTGGGCCCAGGGGCACTGCCTCTCCTACGGCCAGTCGCGGCCCTACTACCTCCTGGTCGACCTGCTGCGCGGGCTGATCGGCGTGCCGGCAGCGGCCGGCGAGGCGGAGACGCGGGCCGCCCTGCGGAGCCTGGTGCGTGAGCTGCCGGGCCCGGCGCGGGACCTCTATACCTACCTGGGGCACCTCCTGGCGATCCGGCTGGAGGGCGAGGACCTGGAGCGCGTGCGCGCGCTCGACCCCGAGGCCATGCAGGCCCAGTACCTGGCCGGCCTGCGCCAACTGCTCCGGGCGCTGGCGGCCCGCGGGCCGATCGTCCTCGTCGGCGAGGACGTTCACTGGGCCGATCCTTCCTCCGTCGAGCTCCTGGGCCGCCTCCTGCCGGTGGCGCAGGACCTGCCGATCCTCTTTTGCTTCGCCGCCCGGCCCGAACCCGCGGCCCCGGGATGGAAGATGGTCGTGACCGCGCGGGAGGCGCTTGCGGACCGCGTCACCGAGCTGCCGCTGCGGACGCTGGGCGAGGCCGACAGCCGCCAGCTCATCGCCAACCTCCTGCAGGTAGAGGCCCTTCCGGAGAGCGTGCGGGCATGGATCCTGAAACGTGCCGAGGGCAACCCGTTCTACGTCGAGGAAGTGATCCACATGCTGATCGAGCGGGGGGCGCTTGTCCAGGAGGGCGGCCACTGGGCGGCGCGGCAAGAGATCACGGCCCTCGAGGTCCCCGACAGCTTGCAGGCGCTGCTGCTGGCCCGCATCGACCGTCTGCCGGCTGCGGCCCGGGACGTCCTGCGCGTGGCCGCGGTCATCGGGCGGCACTTTACGGTGCGGGTTCTGGAGCGGGTGCGGCGGGAATCCGCCGACCGGGCCGGGCTGCCGACGCGTACACTGGTCGAGCTGTTGAGCGATCTCGAAACGGCCGGCCTGATCCGGGTGGCGCAGATGGCCCCGGAGCTGGAATACCTCTTCCGCCATGCCCTGGTACGAGAGGCGGCCTACAACTCGATGCTGCGGGAGGACCGCCGGCGGCTGCACCAGGTGGTGGGGGCGACGCTGGAGGAATTCCACCCGGGAGAGGCAGGCGAGTTGGCCGCCACTCTGGCGCACCACTTTGGCCTGGCCGAGGATGGGCCGCGGGCGCTGCGCTACCTGCTCCTGGCGGCGGACGCCGCGTTCGAACGCTATGCCGTGGTCGAGGCCATCGAGCACTACAGCCGCGCGCTGGCAACCGCCCGCGAGGTGGGTCCGGCGGCCGCGGTCCCCTGGCTGCGCCTGTACCAGAACCTGGGGCGGGCGCTGGAGCTGGACAGCCGCTACGAACGCGCGGTCGAGACCTATGGGGAGATGCAGGAGGTCGCCCGGGCTCACGGCGACCGGGCGATGGAGCTCGTCGCCCTCATCGAACACGCCAAGGTCCACGCCACGCCGACGGCGGTGCACAACGCTGCCCAGGGACAGGCTCTGGCGGAGCAGGCGCTGGCCCTGTCGCGGAAATCGGGGGACCGGCCGGCCGAGGCGCGTATCGAATGGGTGCTGCTGATCGTGAATTGGATGCAGGGCGAGACGGCCGCGGCGCTGGCCCACGGGGAGCGTTCGCTGGCCCTGGCCCGCGAGCTGCGCCTGCGCGAGCAGTTGGCCTATACCCTGCACGACATCCACCGCTCCCGGTTGAACGCGGGAGACCGGGAGGGGGCCAAGGCGGCGTTGGCGGAAGCGCGCGCTCTCTGGCGGGAGCTGAATAATCTCCCGCTGCTGGCCGACAACCTGGCCAGCGCGGCGGACCTGCTGACGACCCTCGGCGAGTACGATCCGGCCCTGGAGTATGCCCAAGAAGCGTGGCAGCTGAGCCGGGCCATCGGCAACCGCTGGAACCAGGCCTTTGGCCTGGGGATGGTCGGCGAGATCTATCAGGTCTACGGCGAGTTCGGCCCGGCCCTGGCCGCGCTGCGCGAGGCGCACGAGATCAGCGCCCGAGCCGGCCCGGTCATCATGTATCTGCGCCTGTGCCGCGACCTGGCGCAGGTGTACCTGGAGCTCAACGCGCTGGAAGAGGCCCGCCAGGCGCTGCGGCCGGTCTGCGAGGTGGAACATCTGGGGATGCCCATGCGCGACGCCTACCGGGCCGAGGGGCTGCTCCTGCTCGCCCAGGTCGAGCTGCAAGCGGGCGCCGTCGCCGCCGCTGCCGCGCTGCTGGAGCAGTGCCTGGCGGAACAACCGGAGGCACGGCAGCGGCGCCCTCTCAACCTGGCGATTGCGCGCGCCGATATCGCCCTGGGCCGCGGGGAGCACACCCAGGCGCTCCGCGTGGTCGACAACTATCGGGAGATGGTGGGGGAACGCCTGACCTTTTTCCAGTACCCCCGCCTCGAGCTCTTGAAGGGACAGGCGCTGCTCGGGCTGGGGCGGCTCGCCGAGGCGGTGGCGGTGCTGCGCGCCGCGGCCGAGCAAGTGCGCCAGCGCCGGCTGCGCCCGCGCCTGTGGCCGATCCTGCTGACCCTCGGCCGGTGCGAGGCGCTGCGGAGAAACGCGGCGGCGGCCGCGGCGGCCTTTGGCGAGGCCCGGCAGGTGGTGGAGGTGATTGCCGCGGGGATCGAGGATGCCCGGCTGCGGGATCTATTCCTGGGCCGGCCGGACGTGCGGGCGCTTCTGGCGATGGAGTAGCAGCGGGCCTGGCCTGAAAGCAAAGCCGAGCGGTCTTTGCGGTGAACCGCAACGACGCTCGGCTTTGTCGTGTGCCAGGCCGCGAACGCGCCGGGCACCAGGGGCCGCGCTGTAGGGCTCCGCAGCGCTACAGGTCAAAGTACAGGTCCATCTCGTACGGGTGCGGGCGCACCGCGAGGTCGCGATAGTCCTTTTCGCGCAGCTCGATCCAGCGCTGGATCAGGCGCTCAGAAAAGATGTCGCCTTGCAGGAGGAACTGGTGGTCGGCCTGCAGCGCCTGGAGCGCCTCGGGCAGCGAGGTAGGCAGGGCGCGAATCTGGCGGCGGCGTTCCTCGGGCCAGGTAAAGATATTTTCGTCGATCGGCCCGAACCCGGCCGACCCCGGGTCGATCTGGCGCCGGATGCCGTCGAGCCCGGCCAGGAGCTGGCCGGCGAGCGCCAGGTAGGGGTTGCAGGTCGCGTCGGGCGGGCGGAACTCGAAGCGCTTGGACTCGGGGGTGGTGGCGTACTTGGGAACGCGGATGGCGGCGCTGCGATTGCCCAGCGAGAAAAAGAGGGAGATGGGCGCCTCAAAGCCGGGGACGAGCCGGCGGAACGAGTTGGTGCTGGGGTTGGTGAGGGCCAGCAGCGCCGGCCCGTGGGTGAGGAGGCCGGCGATATAGTGCAGCGCCATCGGGCTGAGGCCGGCGTAGCCGGCGGGATCGTAGAAGACGGCCTGGTCGCCATGGCGCAGCGTCTGGTGAAAGTGCAGGCCGCTGCCGGCCTCGTTGTAGAGCGGCTTGGGCAGAAAGACGGCCGTCTTGCCCTCGCGGTAGGCGGTCATGCGGATGACGTACTTGGCCAGCAGGATGGCATCGCCCGCGCGGACCAGGGGCAGCAGCGGCAGCTCGATCTCGCACTGGCATGGTCCCCCCACCTCGTGGTGATGGTACTTGACCGGGACGCCCAGTGATTCCAGCTGATAGACCATCTCGCTGCGCAGGTTGTAGGTGCTGTCGGACGGGGGAATGGCGTGGTAGCCGCCGTGCGGCGGGATCTGGAAGCCATAGTTCTGAAACTCGCCCCCCTCGCTGTTCCAGTAGGCCTCGCGGGCGTCGATCCGATACGAGGCATGGTTGACGCCGCTGCCGTAGAGCACGCGGTCAAAGAGATAGAACTCGAGCTCGGGAAGCCAGTAGCTCTCCGTGGCGACCCCGCTCTGGCGCAGATGGTCTTCCGTGCGGTGGGCGATCCCGCGCGGGTCCAGGGGGGAGGGCTGGCCGGTGTCGGCCTCGACGATGTTGCAGAGAAAGCTCAGGGTGGGGATATCGAAAAAGGGGTCGCGAAAGCCGGTGCGCAGATCGGGCTGGGCGGCCATGTCGCCGGCCTCCAGAGCGGCGAAGCCGACGCTGGAGCCGTCGAACCCGACGCCGCGTGCGGCGACGCTCGCGTCGAAGCGGCCGGCCGGCATCGTCAGGTGGTGCCAGCGCCCGTCGAGATCGCAGAATTTCAGGTCGATCTGCGCGATCTGCTCGTCGCGGATGTACTGCTGTACCTGGTCAATGTCCTCGAACACGTCAGACCTCCTCGTCTGGAACACAGGTTGAGCCGATCGGCAGTGACCGGAGCTCAACGGCGCTTACGGCCGGCCCGGCCCCAGGGCGCAGCTGTTCGCCGGTGGGAACGGGCTATGATGCATTATACCATGTTTTGGGCGCAGGACAACCGCAGCGCCGTACTGGACAACTCGCGGAAAAGTTGCTACAATGCAAGGGGCAAGAGGCAGGGGGCAAGAAGCAAGAAGCAAGAGGCAAGAAGCAAGAGTTGGATTCAGAGGAGGCGTGCGATGGCGATACTCAAGGACAAGGACCGCAAGACCATCCAGGGCTGGTTCGAGAAACTGCGCGACCCGGTGCGGCTGGTGGTGTTCACCCAGGAGAACGAATGCGAGTATTGCGCGGAGACGCGCGGCATGGCCGAGGAACTGGCGGCCCTTTCAGACAAGATCACGGTGGAAGTGTACGATTTTGTGGCCGACGCGGGCCGGGCCGCGGAGTATGGGATCGACAAGATCCCGGCCGTCGCCGTCATCGGCAGCAAGGACCTGGGGGTGCGTTTCTACGGCTTTCCCGGTGGGTATGAGTTCACCTCGTTGGTCGAGGACATTATCGATATTTCGACCGGTGAGCACGGACTGAGCGCGGCGACGCTCCAGCAGCTGGCCCAGATCACGACGCCGGTACACTTGCAGGTGTTTGTTACCCCGACCTGACCGTACTGCCCCCGGGGGGTCAGGTTGGCCCACAAGCTGGCGATGGCGAGCGACCTCATCCGCGCCGATGCGGTGGAGGCGATCGAGTTCCCGCACCTGGCCAACAAGTACCAGGTGTATGGGGTTCCGCTGACCGTCATCAACGAACGGTTCCGCGTCGAGGGCGCGGCGCCGGAGGCGCGGCTGGTTCAGGAGCTCATGCACGCGGTGGAAAAGGCGGAGCAGCGCGAGTCGGCCTGGCACGGATAAAGGGGCAGGAGGCAGGAGGCAGGCGATGGCCATGATGGAGATTAGCATCGTGCCCATTGGCACGGGCACCCCGAGCCTCAGCGTGTACGTGGCCGGCGTCGTGCGGGTGCTGCAGGCGGCCGGGCTGGAATACGAGCTGGGGCCGATGGGCACCGTCGTCGTCGGCGAGGTGGAGCAGCTCCTGGCGGTGGCGCGGCAGATGCACGAGGCCCCGTTCGCCATGGGCGCCCTGCGCGTGGCGACGACGATCAAACTCGACGACCGGCGGGATCAAGAGCTGACGATCGCCGGCAAGGTGCGGGCGGTGGAGGAGAGACTGTGAACGAATACGACCGCCTCGACGCGGCCTTTTACGACTATTACTCCACCGGGCTGGAAGGGGACGTCGACTTTTACGTCGCCGAAGCCCGGTTAGCCGGATCGACTGTGCTGGAACTGGGCTGCGGCACCGGACGCATCCTGATCCCCATCGCCCAGGCCGGCGTGCCGATCGTCGGATTGGACCGCTCTCCGAGCATGTTGGCGATCGCCCGCGGCAAAGTGGCCCGCCTCCCGGCCGAGGTTCAGGGCCGGATCGAGCTGGTCGAGGGCGATATGCGCTCCTTTGACCTGGACCGGCGGTTTGACCTGATCCTCATCCCCTACCGGGCCTTTTTGCACCTGCTGACCCCCGAATCCCAGCGGGAGGCGCTGGCGTGCATCCGCGAGCACCTGACGCCGGGGGGGCGCCTCGTCTTCAACATCTTTGACCCGCGTCTGGACATCATTACCGCCCATGCCGGCCCGCTCGGCAGCGCGATGAAGATGGACGTCGAGTGGACGCACCCGGCCACCGGCCGCCGTGTCGTCGTCTGGGACACCCGGCAGTACGATCCGGGACAGCAGATGCTCAGCCAGTACTTTATCTTTGAGGAGCTGGATGCCGACGGCCGGGTCGTCGAGAAAACGTACAGCGCGCTGACGCTGCGCTATGTTCACCGGTTCGAGATGCGCTACCTGCTGGAGCTGTGCGGGTACCAGGTCGAGGCGCTCTATGGGGATTTTCAACGTGGCCCCTTCCGCTACGGCGGCGAGCAGATCTGGGTAGCGCGGCGGAGCGGATAGCGCGGGCCGCCGGGCAGCCGCAGGTGTAAGTCTGCCTAGAGTCCCCCCGGGTACCCGTTGGGGGGATCCCCCGTTGTCCGAATCCCTGGAGGTCGAGATGACCGAGCAATCTGCGCCCCTCACCGTCGATGCCGCACTGGCGGCCGTCCTGGCCCGCTGTGTGCCGCTGGAGCGGGAGGAGGTTCCGCTGACGGCGGCCCTGGGGCGCGTCCTGGCGGAGGATGTGGCGGCCGGCGGTGACATCCCCCCCTTCACCAACGCGGCGATGGACGGCTACGCCGTGCAGGGGCCGGACGTGGCCGAGGCGCGGCGCGAGTCCCCGGTGCGGCTGCAGGTGATCGGCGAGGTCGCCGCCGGGCAGTCGTCCGCCCTCGTCGTCGTGCCGGGAACGGCGCTGCGCATCATGACGGGGGCGCCGCTGCCGGCCGGTGCCGATGCCGTCGTCCCCTTTGAGCAGACCGATGAGGGCAGCGAAGAGGCGGAGGCCGGTTGGGTGCGTGTCCTCGCGGGCGTCCGCAGTGGGCGGCATATCCGCCAGGCCGGCGAGGATGTGCGCTGGGGCGAGATGGTGCTGGCGCGCGGGGTACGCCTGCGTGCGCCGGAGGTGGGCGTGCTCGCGTCGCTGGGCCGGCCGCGGGTGCCGGTGACCCGCCGCCCCCGCGTGGCCGTCCTGGCCACCGGCAGCGAGCTGGTCGAGCCCGACTGGCTGCCCGGCCCGGGCCAGATCCGCAGCAGCAACGCCTATGCCATCCACGCGCAGGTGGTGCAGTGCGGCGGCGAGCCGCTGCTGCTGCCCATCGCGCGCGACGATGCGGCCGAGATCGCGGCCCGCCTGGACGAGGGCCTGGCTTGGGGGGCCGATCTACTGATTACGTCGGGCGGCGCCTCGCGGGGCAAATACGACCTGGTGCGCGAGGTGCTGGCCCGTCGGGGGCAGATTGATTTCGGGCGGGTGCAGATGCAGCCCGGCCGCGCGATGGTGTTTGGCCGGTTCGAGGGTGTGCCGCTGATTGGGCTGCCGGGCGGGCCCAGTTCGGCGATGGTCGCCTTTGTCGTCTTGGCCCGGCCGGCCATCCTGACGCTGCTGGGCCAGCGGGCCCTGCGCCAGCCCGAGGTCCCGGCCGTCCTGCTGGAAGACGCGCATGGCTATCCCGACCTGCGCCACTATGTGCGCGTCATCGTGGAGGAGGACAATGGCCGCTATACCGCCCGCCTGGCCGGGCCGCAGGGCACAGGGGCCCTGACGGCGATGGTCCAGGCCAACGGGCTGGCCGTGATCCCGGAAGGGACCTGTCCGGCGGCCCGGGCGGGGACGACGGTGCGGGTCTTGATGCTCGACTGGCCGGAGATCGAATGAGCGCCGGCCGGCCGTGGATGGGATGTGCGGATGTGGGTGCATCCCCCGGCCGGGGCGGGTGGGGCCGGCCGGGGATGAGGCGCACGCGGGTGCGCCCACCGGCCCGGGCCGCGGCCCGGGGGCGCTTGCGCTGCCGGCATAGCTGCGGCTTGTCCGGTTTCTGACGAAAGGGGTATGGCATGCAGACACTTCTCGGCCAGCACTGGCCCCACCTCCCCGCTCCGGAAACGCTCACCCTCCTGGAGAGCGACCTGCAAAAGGGACTGGATATCTTTGAGGTCAGGCACCGTCAGGAGCGCTTCGGACCGAACGTGCTCACGCCTCCCAAGGGCCGGAGCCCGCTGCTGCGGTTCCTGCTCCAGTTCAACAACCCGCTCATCTATATCCTGCTCGCCTCGAGCATTATCACCGCGGTCATCAAGGATCCGGTAGATGCCGTCATCATCATGCTCGTAGTGCTGATCAATGCCGTCATCGGCTATGTGCAGGAAGCGCGGGCGGAGCAGGCCATCGCGGCGCTGGCCCAGGCGATGACGACGGAGGCGACGGTGCTGCGGGCCGGCCAGACGCAGCGCGTCCCTGCGGCCGCTCTCGTCCCGGGCGACATCGTGCTGCTCCAGGCCGGCAGCAAGGTTCCGGCCGACCTGCGCCTGCTCCGCGCGCGTGATCTGCAGGTGGCCGAGGCGGCCCTGACCGGGGAATCGGTGCCGGTGCAAAAGACGGCCGCCGGCGAGCTGGCGCCCGACACCGTCCTGGCGGACCGCCGGAACATGGCCTATGCTTCCACCCTGGTGACGTACGGCCAGGGCACGGGGATCGTCGTGGCGACGGGCGACGGCACCGAGATTGGGCGCATCTCGCAGCTGATTGCAGAGGCCCGCGAGCTGGAGACGCCGCTCACGCGCAAGATTGCCCGGTTCAGCCGGCTGGTGCTCGTGGCGATCCTGGTATTGGCGGGCGTGACCTTTGGGGTCGGCCTCCTGCGCGGCCAGCCGGCGGTGGATACCTTTACCGCCGCGGTCGCCCTGGCGGTGGCCATGATCCCCGAGGGGCTGCCGGCGGCCCTGACGGTGACATTGGCCATCGGGGTAGCCCGCATGGCGCGGCGGCGGGCCATCATCCGCAAGCTGCCGGCGGTGGAGACGTTGGGCAGCGTCACCGTGATCTGTTCAGACAAGACGGGGACGCTCACGCAGAACCAGATGACCGTCAGCCGGATCAGCGCCGGGGGACGGCGCTATGAGGTGACCGGCAGTGGGTACGACCCGGCCGGCGAGGTCCAGCCGGCCGGCACTGACAATGTCGCCCTGCGCGAGTGCCTCACGGCCGGCCTGCTGTGCAACGACAGTGCGCTGGTGGAAAATGCCGGCCGCTGGGAAGCTCAGGGCGACCCGACGGAGGTGGCCCTGGTAGTGGCGGCCCGCAAGGCCGGCCTCGCTGCCGCGGACCTGTCCGCGGCACTGCCGCGGCTGGACACCCTGCCTTTTGACTCGACCCACCAGTACATGGCCACGCTGCACGCCGCCGGCCCCGATCACCGGACGGTCTACGTCAAGGGAGCCTTCGAGGTCGTCCTCGCGCGGTGTGCCGCGGCACTGGACGCGGCCGGCCGGCACATGGCCGTGCCGTCGGAGGAGGTTGCCCGCGAGGTCCAGTCGTGGGCCGGGGACGGCCAGCGCGTGTTGGCCTTGGCCCGCAAAGAGCTCCCGGCCGACGCTGCCACGGTGGACCACGGCGACGTCGCTTCCGGCCTGGTCTTGCTCGGACTGCAGGGAATGATCGACCCGCCGCGGGAAGAGGCCATCCGTGCCGTCCGGGCCTGCCAGGATGCCGGCATCCGGGTCAAGATGATCACCGGCGACCACGCCTTCACAGCGGCGGCGATCGCCACCCAGGTTGGACTGGCCCAGCCCTGCGCCGACGGCGCGCCGCCCCCGGAGTGTGTGCTGACTGGTCAGGCCATCGCCGAGCAAAGCGACGCGCAGCTCATCGACGCCGTGAGCAGCACGGCGGTCTTTGCGCGGGTCTCGCCCGAGCAGAAACTGCGCCTGGTGGAAGCGCTGCAGGCCCGGGGCGAGGTTGTCGCGATGACCGGCGATGGCGTCAACGATGGGCCGGCCCTCAAGCAGGCCAACGTGGGCATCGCGATGGGCATCACGGGCACGGACGTGGCGAAGGAGGCGGCCGACGTCGTCCTGACCGACGACAACTTTGCCACGATCGAGGCCGCGGTGGAAGAGGGGCGCGGTGTCTTTGACAACCTGACCAAGATCATTACCTGGGTTCTGCCGACCAACCTGGGCGAGGGGATGATTATCCTGCTGGCCATCATGGCGGGCATTGCCCTGCCGATCCTCCCGGTGCACATCCTGTGGATCAACACGGTCACGACGGCGGTGCTGGGGCTGACCCTGGCCGTGGAGCTCAAGGAACCCGGCATCATGCGCCGCCCGCCGCGCCCGCCGGCCGCACCGCTGCTCACGCGTGAGCTGGTCTGGCGCGTCGTGCTGGTGGGTTTTTTCATCCTGGCCGCCGCCTTTGGCCTCTACGAGCTCGAGCTGAGCCTCGGCGTGCCAGTAGCCCAGGCGCGCACCGTGGCGGTCAATGTGGTGGTCTTGGTCGAGATCTTTTACCTGCTCAACTGCCGCTCGCTGTCCTTGTCAATGTTCCAGATTGGGCCCCTGTCCAACCGCTGGATCGCCGTGGGTATCGGCGGTATGATCGCCTTGCAGATGCTCTTTACCTATGCTCCGTTCATGAACCAGGTGGTCGCCAGTGCTCCCATCTCGCCGGCCGATTGGGGGCGCATCCTGGGGGTGGGGCTGCTCAGCTATGGGGTGGTAGAGTTCGAGAAGTGGGCGCGGCGGCGCGGGCAGCGGCGCCGCGGATGAGCGAGCGTGGCAGCGGAGGATGACATGTTCGAGTTGCCCGAGTTCGTGAACCTGGCCCGCCAGATGAACGCCGCTCTGCTGGGCAAGACGATCGGCAGGGGCTGCCTGGGCAACAGCCCGCACAAGTTTGTCTGGTACAACCGCTCCCCGGAGGAGTTTGCCCAACTGATCGCCGGAAAGGTGGTGGGCGCGGCGCGCGCCCAGGGCAAGTGGCTCTTCCTGCCGCTCCAGCCCGGGTACGTGCTGCTGTTCGGGGAATGCGGCGGGTGGGTATCGTTCCATCCCGCTGGATCGGAGCTGCCGAAAACGTACCATCTCTTCCTGGCCTTTGAGGACGGCTCGGCGCTCACGGCCATGACGCAGATGTGGGGCGCCTACGAGCTCTACGTGGAGGGGGAGGAACAGGAGCGGCAGTACGTCAAGGGGATGCGCCCTACTCCCCTGGCAGATGAGTTCACCCTGGACTATTTCAACGCGCTCGTCGACGGGCTGCTTGCCGAGAAGAAGAAACGCAGCGCCAAGGGGCTGTTGACGCAGGAGCAGCTCATCCCCGGCCTGGGGAACGCCATTGCCCAGGACATTCTCTTGCGGGCGCGGCTCCATCCCCGGCACGACCTGGCCGCTCTGTATCCCGAGCAGCGGCAGGAGCTCTACCGGGCCATCGTCGACACCGTCCAGGAGGCCATCGCTGGGGGCGGCCGCAACGACGAGCAGGACCTGTACGGCCGGCCCGGAGGCTATGTCCGTGTTATGGACAAGGACGCGGCCGGCCGGCCCTGCCCGGTATGCGCTACGACCATCGTCAAGATCCAGTACCTGGGAGGGGCCTGCTACTTTTGCCCGGGCTGCCAGACGTAGCGCTTCCCGGCGCGGACGAGGAGCGATCCCGCAGCCCTGGCTTCGACGGGCTGCGGGATCGCCGGCTGTAACTGCACCGCGACATCGCCCCAACCGTCGCCGGCCTCCCCCGGCGCGACCCCGCCTACTTTTGGATCAGCGGCAAATAGATCCGGTACGCCAGGCGGATGCCGTCCACGGCCAGCCCCGACTGGTTGCCGGCCGCGTCCCGGAACTGGACGTACACGCGGTCGAGCTCGCCCCACAGACCCTGCAGTTGCCAGGAGCGCGTCGTGGTGTAGGGCTCCCAGGCCACGCCGGTGAAGAATGGGTCGCGCGACACGCGCATCTCGGCCGGCGGCGCCGTGTTCGGCCCGTCGCGGCCGTCCTCGTCAGAACCGTCGTCGGCGGCCTGTATCTGCAGCACGGCATCCAGCGCATAGGCGATCGGCGCGCCGTCGTTGATGGCCACGGTGCCGGCCGGCGGGTACGGGTCGGTCTGGGGCGTGGCCGTGAACCTGTCGGTATAGGCGCTGTAGCGATAGTTGGCGGTGCGGGCGGCCAGCCGGTAGTAGTACGGCGTGCCGTTGGTCAGCCCGGTGTGGGTGTAGACGCCAGCCGTGCCGATCGTGACCAGGTGGGACTGCCAGTCGCCCATCGCCGGATCGGTCGACCAGTACAGGTTGACCTGGGCATACTCCGGCCGCCGGTCGTAGCGGATCACCACCTGGCCGTTGCCCGGCGCGGCCCGCGCGCCGGTCGGCCGGTCGATAATGTCGTCGTCGGGATTGTTGACCGGGTCGCTTCCGGCGGCCCATTCCGAGTCGTCGGCCATGCCGCCATCGTCGGTGTCGTCGTCCTGGGGATTGGTGCCCATGCCATACTCGGCCAGGTTGTTGCGATAGTCCCAGTCGGGATCCCCAGTGGCGTCGTTCTCCGCCGGGTTCAGCCCGTAGCGGTTCTCCCACCCGTCGGGCATGCCGTCCCCGTCGCTGTCCAGGTCGGCCTCTACCGCGAACGAGGCCATGGCCTGCCGCAGGACACTGCCCTGCTGTCCCTCGACGTGCAGTGTAAAGCTGCCCTGGGCCGTGGCACGGGTGAAAAAGGCGCCATAGACGCCGTCGCCGGCCTCGCCGTCGGCATGCTGCCCATCATCGCGCAGGGTGAGGGCCAGGCGGGCTGCGCCCGTGTCCACCTGCGCCGTCATCGTCGCCCCGGGCAGGAGGCCGTCGGGGCCGAAGAAAGCGACCAGCAGGGCGACTGGGCCCCCGGTGAGGCGCAGGTCGAGCGGCGTGGCCACGTAGATGGCCAGCAGGGTAGAGCTCTGGCCGCTGACGGCGACCAGGGCGTCGTAGGGCCCGGGCGGCGGGGTGACGCTGGGGTTGTACTGCAGCCAGACCTGCCAGTTGCCGGGCTGCGGGGAAGGGATCTCGTAGACGTTGTGCGACGCGTCGGAGCGGTAGACCGCGCCGGGCGGCAGGGTGCCGGGGTCGATGGTCGTCCCGCCCGGGGTTACGAGCCAGACGCTGCGGGGCATCTGGCTGCCGGCCGCGTTGTGGGCGACGGCAAAGGTGGCGTGGCTGATGCTCGCGTCGAGCACGACGGTGGTCGAGATGGGGATGAACAGCTGCGCCGACAGCTGGGTGGCCTGGACGCGGGCCCGGCCCTCGACCTGCCCCTCCAGGTAGTCATAGATGTTGGAGACGCCCAGCAGCCAACTGGTGATCTGGTCCGGGCCGGCCGGTAGGTCCGGGGTGTCCGGGGTGCACTGGGCGCGCCGGCGTTCGGGAAGGGCCTCCGGGGTGTCACAGCCGGCCGGCCGCGGCAGGGCCGGCTGTGACGCAAAGTCCGTGATCGCGGCATACAGGTACTCCCCCTCCGTGTCGTCCTGGATGCGCTGCATCAGGTCCTGGTCGGCGTCTGGTCCCAGGGCGACGGTGTGGACGACGACCCCGCTGGTCATCACGACGTCGCGGACATCGTCATAGTACGGCGGCAGCGTCTCCATGCCGTCGCTGAGCAGGATAATCACGTCGGGCTTGTCGGCGTCGCCGTGGGCGGTGAACTCGTCCACCGCGGCGGAGAGGGCCGCGCCGATCGAGGTGCCCCCGCCGGCCGTCACGGCGCGGATGGCCGCCTGGGCATTGTCGCGGGCCGCATCGTCGACCAGGTCCAACTGGTGGTCGGGCGGGTCGCTGGGCGTGCCCTCGAAGCTGATCACGCCGAGCTGATCGCCGTCGGGGGCCTCGTCCACGTAGAGCACGGCGGCGTTCCGCGCGGCATCGATCTTGAAGGGCGGTCCGGGCGGGTCGTCCATGGAGCCGGAGCGGTCCAGGAGGATGATCTCGTCCACGTGCGGGGTGGCGTCGTAGCGCACGGCATAGACCTCGGTGGTGACCAGGCCGCTGTCGACCAGCGTGACCTGCAGGTCGTACAGGCCGGCCGCGCTGTGGATCGGCGCCTGGACCACGAGCCAGTATTCATCCTGGACGTACGCGCTGGAGATGACCTGGGCGTCGTCGACAGCGCCCTCCACCCGGACAGAGAAGGCGTCGTCGGCCAGCCCCTCGACAAAGCCCCCGCCCGCGGTGACCGCGAGGCGCAGCAGGAAGCGGCCGGGCTGGGACGGGTCGCCGACAAGGGCCTCAAAGGGCACGGACTCGGGCTGCAGGATATGGATGTCCGGGTCGACGCAGCGCATCTCGACATCGTACGTGGCGCTGGCGTCGGGCGCTCCGACGATGGCCACGACCTGGTCCAGGTTGTTGTTGTAAAAGGTACGGGTCAGGTTCTCGCCCCGGCGGCGCAGGCGCGCCTGGTCGTAGCCATAGGCGTTGCCGGCGCCGTCCACGGTGAGGATGGTGTAGAGGAGATAGTCACCGGGGTCGCCGTCCAGCTCCACCTGGACCCAGGCGCAGGCGGGAGTAGGCCGGCCGACGTAGTAGTTGGCGCCCCAGGCGGCGATCTGCTCGCTGCTGTGGGTGAGGGGAATGCCGGGGGAGATGCTCTCGACGCCATGTTCGACAAAGACGTCGTCATACAGCGTGCCCTGGGGGCCCTGCTCGTCGGCATAGCGATAGTCGTCGCCGACGCCGCCCAGCTGCTTGGTATAGTTGGTGACGACAAAGTCGTGGAAGAGGTCCTCCATGCTGTCCAGTTCCAGGCAGGCCGGGGAGGCCTGGATGGCGTGGTCCATGGCATCCACATTGTCGTGGAGCAGGGTCTGTTCCCAGTAGAGGAGCAGTGCATCCATGCCCAGCTCCGGCTCGGCGGCGACGCTGCCGCAGCGCTGCATGTAGTAGGTCCAGAAGAGCCCGGCGTAGTAGGAGGCGGTGCGCAGGCCGTCGATGGTCGTGCCGTAAGAGTCGTGGTTGGTGCGGTTGGGGCTGCCGAGGTAGAGGTTGCTCCGCTCCACGTATTTGCTGCCCGGGTCATCGTCGAGGCTGTTGGCGCCGCCATAGATCTTGTCCTGCATGGTGGTGGCGGAGCCCTCAAAGCTCCACGTCTCCTCGGCGGCCCGGTCGTAGGTGTACTGCACGCGGTGAAAGAGCTCGTGCAGCGGGGTTGACTGCAGGTCGGACTGGTTGGCGGGGTTGTAGCGGCTGCGGATGCAGCCGGCGTCGAGCTTGAAATAGTCCCTGGGCGGCGTCCCCCAGCAGGCCACTCCGCAGGCGTCGGCAATGTCCACGACGTAGACGTCGAGCGGGGCGGCGGTCGGCTCGGAGCCCAACGGGTGGTTGAAGCCATAGTTGGGGTCGTTCACGTACACGTCATAGACGTGCTCCAGGATGTCGCTGACCTCCTGGGCCTCGTTGTCGCTGTTCAGAAAGTCGCTGGGGTGGGCGGGAGGGACGAGGAGCGTATAGTGGATGATAAAGTGCGTCGTCGTGATCGCCCGGTCGAGGTGGCTGAAATCGTCCTCGGGGGCGGGGGCCGCGGGGAGGGCCTGGCCGGCCGGTCCCTGGGCCAGGGCCGTTCCCAGGAGCACGGCCAGCAGCGCCGCGGGCAAAAGGATGCCGGGCAGCATGTTGCGTGTCATCGCGCACCTCCTATGGTTGAGGTTGGGCTGAGGGGTAAGACCGCTGCTCTCATTCTAGCACGCGGGGAGGGCAGGGTCAAGAGGTTCCTGTCCAGCATTTGACCTCCCCATGGGCACGTGGTAGAATGAGCCCGCATCGCCGTGGCAGCAATAGGGCAGGCAGGCTATCTGCCCCAGGAGAGAGGAGGCTATGCAGCCATTCTGTAGCGCTTGTCTGGACCACGTAAGGCCAAGCTGGGGGCAACCACCCTGGGGACGAGCTGCGGCGAGGGGGTCGGGAGCCCGGCGGGGTTCTACCGCCGGCTGGGGTTCGAGCGCAGCGGCGAGATGCCCGACGACGAGGTGCGGCGGAGCCGGCCGCTGCCAGAGTGACGCCGGAGGCGGGGCTCGGTCGAACTGGCCGGCGCTTACCGCCAAAGAGCCAAGGAGAGGGCGATGATCTACAGGATCGCCGTGCCCACACGCCAGCATACCCAGATGATCGACATCACCGCCGAGGTACAGCGCGCGGTCGCAGAGGGCGGCATCGCCAGTGGGACAGCCGTTGTATACTGCCCGCACACGACCGCCGGGCTAACAATCAACGAGCACGCCGACCCCTCCGTCGCCGCCGACATCCTGGAGACGCTGGAGCGGATGGTACCCTGGCGGGGGGACTACCGCCACACCGAGGGCAACGCCGCGGCGCACGTCAAGGCCTCCCTGATGGGCTCCTCGGTGACGGTGCTGGTGGAAGGGGGCCGGCTGATGCTGGGGACATGGCAGGGCATCTTCTTCTGCGAGTTCGACGGACCGCGTAGCAGACAGGTTTTCGTCGAGGTACGATAGGAGGTTATCCCCGATGAGCGATCGCCCGGTCCTGGAGGCACTTTTTGCGCAGCATGGCTACACCGACTTTCGCTGGATCGACCCCGCCGAGATCGTGGTCTCGCAGTGGGTACGGCTCAAATGCCTCTTTGGCTGCGGGGAGTACGGCCACAATGCTTCCTGCCCACCCAACGTGCCCACCGTGGCCGAGTGTCGTCAGCTCTTTGACGAGTACAAGGAGGCCGCCGTCTTCCACTTTGCCCACGCCGTGGAGAAACCGGAGGATCGCCACGAGTGGACCCACAGCATCAACGCCAGCCTGTGCGCCCTGGAGCGGGCTGTCTTCCTGGCCGGGTACCACAAGGCCTTCTTGCTCTTTATGGACAGCTGCGGGCTGTGCAAAAAGTGCGCCGGCATGCGCACCGAGTGCAAGGAGCCCCGCTCGGCCCGCCCGACGCCTGAGGCTCTGGGCGTGGACGTCTTTGCCACCGTGCAGCGGCTCGGCTACCCGATTCAGGTGCTGTCAGACTACTCCCAGGAGATGAATCGCTACGCCTTTCTCCTGGTCGAGTAGAACCAGAGCCCCGCATCTGGCGGTTGTGGGGATAGGTGCGGTACTGCTTCTCCACGGCCTCCGCCCTGCCGTGCTATGATCCCACAAAACCACTCGACCACAAGCAAGAAGGTACTGTAATTTGCGGAGTAGTGCTGTACATGTGCTATAATAGCGACGATGGCCGCGTGCAGCAGCAAGGCGGCCGCACTGAGCGGTACGCATAGGAGATCCAAGGAGGTTCCATGCGCATCCTGGTCACCGGCGGCGCCGGGTATATCGGCAGCGTTGTCACCGAGCACCTGATCGAGGCGGGCGACAGCGTCGTGGTCCTGGACAACCTGAGCCAGGGGCACCGCGGCGCGGTGCATCCCCAGGCCACCTTTGTCGAGGGCGACGTGGGCGACCGCGCCCTGTTGGACGAGATCCTGCGCGCCGAGCCCATCGACGGGGTCATGCACTTTGCCAGCTTCACCCTCGTCGGCGAGTCCATGCAGCAGCCCTTTCCCTATCTACGGGACAATGTCCTGAACGGGCTGACCCTGCTCCAGGCCATGGTCGAGCATGGGGTGCGGCGCTTCATCCTCTCCTCCACGGCCAACCTCTTTGACGAACCGGAGCGGATCCCCATCGCCGAGGACGAGCGGCTCGTCCCGGGCAGCCCTTACGGCGAGTCCAAATACACCCTGGAACGCGCTCTCTCCTGGCTCGACCGCATCCACGGCCTGCGCTACGCCGCCCTGCGCTACTTTAACGCCGCCGGGGCCACCGCCGAACGCGGGGAGGACCACCATCCCGAGACCCACCTGATCCCCATCACCTTGCAGGTGGCCCTTGGCCAGCGCGAGCAGCTCGTCCTCTTTGGCGGCGACTACCCCACCCCCGACGGCACCTGTGTGCGCGACTATATCCACGTGTCGGACCTGGCCTCTGCCCATATCCTGGCGCTGCGCTCCCTGGACCAGGGCAGCCGCGTCTACAACCTGGGCAACGGCCAGGGCTTTAGCAACAAAGAGGTCCTCGCCGTGGCCCGCGAGGTCACCGGGCATCCCATCCCCGCGGTGATCGGTCCGCGCCGGCCCGGCGACCCCGCCACCCTGGTGGCCTCTTCCGAACGCATCCGCCGGGAGCTGGGCTGGCAGCCGCGTTTTGCGGAGCTGCGGGCGATCGTGGCGTCGGCGTGGGCGTGGCACCAGGCGCATCCCCGGGGCTATGAGGAGTAAAAGTCCGCCGTAGGCCCGGCATTGGCGACAACGAGGACAAGAGACCCGGTTCAGGGGCGGCACCAGGCGCGGCCCTGCGAACCTGGAGCCCTGCCCAAAGAGATGAACAAGTCGTTCAATCGCCATACGCTCCTCTTGCTCCTCATCCTGCTGCTTGCCCTTCTCCTCCGCCTCTGGCTGTGGAGCCGGCCGGCCCATCCCCTGGCCAACGACGAGACCGAGTACTTTCGCGTGGGGCTGGACCTGGCCCACGGCCGCGGCTTTGCCTTTTACGACAGCTACCGCTGGCTGCGCGCGCCGCTCTACCCCCTCTTCCTGGGCTTTTTCTTCTGGCTGGGGCAGGACCACGCCCGGCTCGCCACCCTGGTCCAGGTCCTCCTGAGCACCGCCACGGTGTACGGCTTCTACCTGCTGGGCCGGCGGCTCTTTTCCCCACGGGCCGGCCTGGCCGCGGCCCTGCTCGCGGCGCTGCTCCTGCCTTTGGCCACCTTTCCCGCCCTCTTTATGGCCGAGACCCTCTTTACCTTTCTCCTGGTCGCCTCCTTCCTGGCCCTCTGGCAGATTCCCACGGCCGCGCCGGCCCGGCGCTGGCGGTGGGCTGCGGCGGCCGGCGCGCTGCTGGGGCTGGCCGCGCTGACGCGGGCCGTGGCGCTGGCCTTTGTGCCGCTGGCCGCCGCGTGGCTGTGGGTTGTGCTGTGGAGAGAAAAGGGGCCAGAGCGCCCCGGCGATTCGGCAAGGGCGCGAGTTGGCGAGCCCGGGCAGCGGCGAACCGGCGGGCCGGCGAGGACGCGCGTGGGCCGCTGGCTGGCGTGGCCCCTGGGCCGGGCCCTGGCCCTCCCCATGCTCCTGGGCGCGGCCGCCCTGGCGACGATCGCTCCCTGGACGATCCGCAACGCCGTGGTGTACCAGCGCTTTATCCCGCTGGACACGGGCGGCGCCTACAGCCTGTGGGCCTTTTACGAGCCGCACGAGGAGCTCGACGAGATCAACCGGACGCTGGAAGCCATCCCCAACCCGGCCGACCGGCAGGACTATGCGGTGAGCAAGTGGCGGGAACGGCTGCGCCAAGACCCGATGATCCTGGCGCGCAAGGTCCGCGATACCTTTCCCTACCTGCTGCGGATCAAGCCGATCGAGGACCGCTTCCTGCCGCAGCCCTACCGCGAGCCGGCGCTGCCCTACTTTGCGCTGGCCCTGCTGCTCGACGATGGGCTCTATGTACTGATCTTTGTCGCCGGCCTGGCCGCGCTGGTGCTGGCGCCGACCGACCGGGGCAAGGCGCTGGCCCTACTCTGGCTGCTGTACAACGTGGGCATCATGATGGCGCTGCACGCCGAGGCCCGCTACCGCCACCTGCTCTTTCCGGCGCTGATCCCCTATGCCGGGTTGGCGCTGGCGCGGGGCAAGGCGCTCTTGGCCGCCGGCCAGGAGGGCAGCCACAAGGCCCGCCCCTATGCAAAGTGGGCCCTGCTGGGGCTCCTGCTGGTCGGCTGGGCCTATTGCTTCGTCGCCTACTCCCCGTGGGACTGGGCGGCACTGAACCTACACCGCGGCTACTACCAGTCCCTGGGCCAGGTGAACAGGGCGCTGGGCCGGCCGGAACAGGCGATTGCCGCCTACCGGCGCGCGGCCGAGGTGGACGAGCGCAACCCCGAGCCGTACTACGATTGGGGCCGGGCGTTGGAGCGGCTCGGCCGGCTGGAGGAGGCGGCGCGGGTCTATCGTTGGGGGTGGGATGTCCGCAGCACCTACCTGCCGTGCAGCACGGCGCTGGGCAATGTGCTGCGCGATCTGGGGCAGGACGAGGAAGCGCGGATCGCCTTTCGCGGCCGCTACGTGGAAGAAGGGGACGTTGTCGCCTGGGCGTGGGAACATCTGGAGGCGGCGCCGCGCGAGGCGCTTGACGTCGGCGACGGCCTGGATTTTGGCTACGTGGCCGGCGTGCACGCCGCGGAAGATGGCGGCGGCGTCACCCTGCGCTGGACGACCGCCGAGGCGCGGCTGCGACTGACGCCCACGGCCACCGGGCTGGCCGGCCTGCGCCTGCAGTTGGCGGCCCCGCGGCTGGGACCGGCCGGCCCCGTGCCGGTCGAGGTGTGGCGGGGGCCTACACGCATCGGGCAGTGGGAAATCGCCCCCGGCTGGGATACCTACACGACCCTCTCCTTCCCGGCGACCGCGGGACAAGAGGTCGAGTTCGTCCTGCGCAGCGCCACCTTTGTGCCCCAGGAGGTCCTGCCCGCTTCGCCCGATACCCGCGTGTTGGGGGTGCAGCTGGATCGGGCAGAAATTGTGATGGAGATCACTAGCCTTCTTCCGGAAAGCTGGTATAATGTCTATACTCCCTTCCCCTAGTGCCCCTGGCGGATGGGCTGCCCAAGCAGGGGGGGCATCCAGACCGCCAGGGGGAGTTTTTTGCCATTTGACAGTCCTCCCTATAGATGGTACAATGAATAGACGCCGCGGGGTGGAGCAGTGGCAGCTCGTCGGGCTCATAACCCGGAGGTCGGCGGTTCGAATCCGCCCCCCGCAACTCTTGGAGGTATATCCGTATGCTGACGGCCAGGCTTCGCTCCGCAGGGCGAAGCCTTTTCGTTTGCGGCCGGAGACACGGGTGAAAGCGCTGAACTGGATCGGTGCCGACAGCTTTGCCGTCTGGGTCAAACCGCGGGCCGGCCGCAACAAGGTCGTGGGGCTCCGCGAGGGTGCCCTGCACGTCGCCCTGGCGGCGCCGCCCGTTGAGGGCCAGGCGAACGAAGCTTTGATCAAGTTTCTGGCCGAGCTGCTGGGCCTTCGGAAGCGCCAGGTAGCGATCGTGGCCGGCGATCACAGCCGGCACAAAGTTGTGCGGATCGCCGAGGTCGCGCCGGACGAACTGCGCCGGCGCGTCGACCAACTACTGGGGACAAAAGATGTTTGAAGTGGTTTTCCTGGGCACAGCGGCGTCCGCGCCAACCGTAGAGCGCAACCTGTCGGCGGCCGCCGTGCTGCACCGCGACCGCCGCTTTCTGATCGACTGCGGGGAAGGCACCCAACGCCAGATTATGCGCAGCGGGCTCGGTTTCAAGCGCCTGGACATGATCCTCCTCACCCACGGTCATCTCGACCACATCCTGGGGCTGGGGGGCATCGCTGCGACGATGGCCCGCTGGGGCAACCTCTCCCAGATCACCATCCATGGCGGGCGCTGGGCCCTGGAGCGGGTCCAGGCGCTGATGAACGTGGTCCTGCGCGGGGATGAGGTCGACCTGGAGGTGCGCTACGTCCCGCTGCAGCCGGGGCCGATCCTCACCGATGAGCACCTGCGCATCGCGGCGCTCCCGGTGAGCCATCGCGGCCCGGGCAATTTCGGTTTTATCTTTGAGGAGCCGGATCATCGGCCCTTCCTGGCAGAGGCGGCGACTGCCCTGGGGGTGCCTGTCGGCCCGGAACGCCGCCGCTTGGTGCAGGGAGAGGCCGTCCGCCTGGAGGATGGGCGGATCGTTTCCCCCGATCAGGTCCTGGGGCCCGCGCAGCGCGGCACCAAGCTCGCCTACATCGGGGATACGGCCCGCGTGGATAACCTGATCGAAGCCGTCCAGGGGGCGGACGCCCTGGTCATCGAGGCCACCTATCTATCCGTGGACGCCGAGCTGGCCCGCCAGTTCGGCCACCTGACGGCCATGGAGGCGGCGAAGCTCGCCCGTGACGCCCATGTCGGGCACCTCTACCTGACGCACGTGTCCCAGCGCTACTCGACCACGGCGATCTATGAAGAGGCCGGCGCCGTCTTCCCGGATACCACGGTTGCCGCGGACATGGATCGCTTCGTCGTGAAGCGCGCCGAGACCGCCGCGGACTAGGGGAAGCAGATCGTCGGCGTCTCGCGCAGGGTCACCCCGCCGGCCTGGACCTCAATCGTCACACAGGCCTGTTCTGTAGAAGAGACATAACCGACGGCGTAGCCGTTCGCGTCGCTGGGCGGCGGCTGGTCGACGTTCACCGGCAGGTGCGGTGGGGAGAAGGAGATGCTCGCCTGCACGCCGGCCGCGGGCTGGTTGTCGACGTCGACCAGGCGGATCGTGACCTGCCAGCGCGACTGCCCGGCGAGCTTCTCCGCCAGCACGCGCGAGTTCTCGGCGGAGATGGGTCCGGGCGTGCGTGTGGGTGAGGGCTGGGGAGTCTCTGTGGGCGGGGGAACGTCGGTTGGCTGCGGCGTCGCGGTCGGCAGCGGGGTCGCCGAGGGCCAGGGTGTGGCGGTCCACCTCGGGGTAGTGGTCGGCGTGGGGGTGATGGACGGCGAGGGGGTCGCGGTGGGTGTGGCTGTCGGCATGGCCGTGGGGGTGGCCGTCGGAGTGGCCGTCGCCCGCGGGCTGGCGGTCATCCGCCGCTCGGGGGTGACCGTGAAACGGGCCGGCGTTGGCGGCGCGGTGACAGGGCGGCGCGATTCGGTCGGTGGAAGCGGTTGGGTCGGGATGCCGGCCGTCGGCGGCGTTGTCGGCAGGGGCGCCGTCGGGAGCGCGGAGGACGGCGGGGTCACCGTCGACGGCGGCGCGGCCGTCGGCCAGGGGGTCGGCGTTGGGGTGGGAGCGGCCTGGCGCAGGAGCACAAAGAAGAGGATGTTTAGGACGACAATCACGACAAGCAGCACGGCCAGCAAGCCATAGACCAGGCCGCGCCGCTCGGCGAAGAAATCCCCCAAACGGCTCATCGAGAACCTCCTTGCCGCTGTTCCCAGATACTTTCCAAGACGCGCATAAGTGGACCATCCTGGGCCTGGCCCGCGGTCCCCAGAGCGCTGGTGCACAAGACGATTCCTTCCCGGCAGCGGTTACAGAGCCCCTGGACGGTGCGGGCCAGGGCCGCCTGGCGGACCGCATAGTCGGCGGCGTCGTTCCACGGTGCGCCGGCCGGCCAGCGGCGGGCCAGAACGTGCGGGTTGGTCAGCGGCTGCTGGGGTGGGGTCCACCAGTCCGCAGAGGCCAGATCCAGCCACAGGTGACGCCGCACCGGTTGGCCGGAGAGGAGGTAGGACTGGGCCGGGGCGACCAGGACGGCGCCGCCCTCGGCCGGGGGAATCTCCTCGCGCACCAGGTACTGAGCCGTGACCACTCCGCCGCGCATTGTCTCCAGGTAGTGCCGGCCCACGGTGGCCGGGTCGTCGCCGGGGTGCAGGACCGGAAAAGCCCGGCGAAAGCGCCGTGCCGACTCGATCAGCTCGGCGCAGGCGGTGGCTACGGCCGGCGCACGCACCGCGTGGGGCAGAAAGAGGCCGAGCAGGCGGGCGAGCAGGTGTTCCCAGGGCGGGCCGGCTTCCGGGAGCAGCTCCTGCCAGCGCTGCCAAAAAGACTGGTACCGTTCCAGCAGATCTGGCCCCAGGCGGGCGCGGGCCGCTGCCGGGATGTCCTGGGGCGCGCGCCAGGCCGGTCCCACCGGGTCATAGGCCCAGTCGGCCAGCAGCGCGGCGCGGATCGGGTCGAGCCCGTCCAGGGCCTGGCCCAGCGCTTCGGCGACGTCGTACCGCGGGGGGGCGACGCCCCATGCGGGATGGAGCAGCGTCGCCAGGGTCAGGAGGGCGCGGACGGCCGGTTCTTCGGCCGGCCGGCGATAGCGGCGCACGATCCGCAGCGGGACGTCGCGTGGAGCGCACTCCTGGGCCAGGGCAAAGCGCAGCACGCCGTCCAGGTATGGTGCGATAACCACGATCTCGCCCGGCGGAACGCCTTCCTCGTGGACCATGCGCGCCAGGGCGGCGGCGACCGCGGTCAGCATCTCGCTGCGGAAGCGGGTCTGGATCCATCCCCGGATGGGGGCCGCGGCCCCGGCGATGCCGGCCGGCCCCTGGCCCAGCCGCGCGGCGACGGCTGCCGCCAGCGCTGCGGCCGGCGCTGGCGGGCCCGGCAGCCGCACCCGCTGCCCGCAGGCCCGCCGCAGCGCCCATGCGCCCTGGGGATCGGCTCCGAGCAGGGAGCGATAGCCGCCCCCCTCGTCCAGCACGAGCAGCGCCGAATCGCAGTGGGGCAGCAGCCGCGCGACAAAGTCTTGGGCGAGGGGGACGCTTTCCTCCACATTGTCCACCAAGAGATGGCGGTACCGTTCGCGAAAGTAGCCCCAGAAAGGCGGGGTATCGAGAAGGTGCTGGAAGGACGCGAGCGTCAGGGAGAGGTCCAGCAGCCCGCGTTCCAGACAGTCGCGGCGGAAGCGGGCGATGCACTCCTGGGCCTGCTCGAAGGCAACGAGCCGCTCGGGAGGGCCGTTCCACGTGCTGCTCAGGCGGACCAGCACCTGCTCGACGGGATACCCGTTGAGGGCGGCCTTGTTCAGGTTGTCGAGCAGCTGGGAGACGAGGCGCTGGGGGTGCAGGTGCAGCCCCTCAAAGTAACCCTGTTCCATGAGGGGCGCCACCACGCGGCGCATGTGGTGCTGGGCCAACTCATAGGTCATAAAGACCGGAGGGCGCTCGGGATGGGCAAAGCCGGCCGGGCGGGCGACCAGCGGCCAGAAGAGGGCGACCATGCGCTGGGCCAGGCTGTAAAAGGTGTGTAGGGAAAGGTCGCCGTACGGCCCCAGCGAGATGCCCTGGAGCCTGGCGCGCAGTTGCTCGCTGGCCGGCCGGTCGGGGAGCAGGACGAGGATCGCGTAGGCCGGGACGCCCTGTTCCAGGAGATGGACCAGGCGCGCGGCCAGGACGGGGCTCTTGCCGGCGCCGGCCGGCCCGCTGAGGAAACAGGCCTGGCCGGACTGGATCGGCTGGGTGACCAGGGCCTCTTGTTCGGGAGAGAGCGGCATGGGAATTGTCCTCATCGTCCTCGGGCGATCACACTCAGGCATAGTATAACACGGTGCCCGCTGTGAAGCAAACCGTCGCCGTCGCGACAAGTTGACGAACGAACGTATTTGTGGTATACTGGAGGTAGTGAGGATACCTTCCAGTGCTGTCTACTCCCAGCATTTCTCAAGTCCTGCCCCATCGCTGTCCCCTTTCCAGGACGGCGCAGGTCATGGCCTTGCATAATCCAGTGTGGGGATGATCGCTATACCCTCGAGCACCACACAAGAGTGCCCATACGTATCCCCAGGCCTATGCCGGCTCACCCGTGGGGCAGCGGCCGCTGGTCTGGGGACCCACCCATCTTGAGATGGATCACCCTATAGCCTGCCTACTCAGACGAATAGCTTTCCCAGTCCAACAGGGCCCTGGTGCGTAGGGGGGGTGCCCCTGCCTGCTGGCGTGCCCGCCATCCGCAAGCGTGTCGCTTGCTCCGGAGGTTAGCACCATGATGAACATTAGCGAACTGGACAACATGACCCTCAGCGACCTGCAGGAGATGGCCCGTGACCTGGGCATCACCGGGTACAGCCGCCTAAAGAAGCAGGAGCTGGTCTTCCGGCTCCTGGAGGCGCAGACGGAGCAGGCCGGCCAGATCTTTCGGGCCGGCGTGCTCGAGGTCGTCAGCGAGGGTTTTGGCTTTGTTCGCAGCCCGAAGCTGCTGCCTACGCCCGATGACGTCTACGTCTCCCAGTCGCAGATCCGTCGTTTCGGGCTGCGTACCGGAGACTTGGTCTCGGGGCGCATCCGCCCCCCCAAGGAGAGCGAGCGCTACTACAGCCTCCTGAAGGTCGAGGCGGTAAACGGCCTGGATCCGGAAGTCGCGCGGCGCCGGCCGTTTTTCGACGACCTGACCCCCATCTTTCCCAACCAACAGCTGCGCCTGGAGACCGACCCGCGCATCCTCTCGACCCGGCTGATCGACCTGATCGTGCCGATTGGGCGGGGCCAGCGCGGCCTGATTGTCTCGCCCCCCAAGGCCGGCAAGACGACCATCCTCAAGGCCATCGCCAACGGTATCACCACCAACTATAACGACGTTGTCCTGATGGTGCTGCTGGTCGGCGAGCGCCCGGAAGAGGTGACCGACATGCGCCGCTCCGTCCAGGGCGAGGTCATTAGCTCCACCTTTGACGAGCCGGTCGAGAGCCACGTTCGGGTATCCGAGATGACCCTCGAGCGGGCCAAGCGGTTGGTCGAATGCGGCGCCGACGTCGTGATCTTGCTGGACAGCATCACGCGGTTGACGCGGGCCTATAACCTGAGCGTGCCGCCCAGCGGCCGCACCCTTTCGGGCGGCATCGACCCCGTGGCCCTGTACCCGCCCAAGCACTTTTTCGGCGCGGCGCGCAAGCACGAGAATGGCGGCAGCCTGACGATCATCGCCACCTGCCTGATCGAGACGGGCAGCCGTATGGACGATGTCATCTACGAAGAGTTCAAGGGCACGGGCAACATGGAGCTGCACCTGGTGCGGAAGCTGGCCGAACGGCGCATCTACCCGGCCATCGACGTGCAGCGGTCCGGCACCCGCCGTGAGGAACTGATCCTCGACCCCGAGGTCCTGCGCAAGGTCTGGACGCTCCGCCGAATGCTGGATGTGCTCGGCCCGGACGAGGGCGCGGAGCTGCTCCTCTCGCGCCTGTCCAAGACGCGGGAGAACAGCGAGTTTCTCAACACGCTCAGCAAGAACTTGTAGGCACGATACTGAATCGCGGTGACGGGCGGGGAGCCTGGGCGATACCGGAAGCGGCTCTAGGGGAAGAATACCTCCTGGAGCAGCTGCCGCGTCTCCCAGAGCGAGAGCCATTCCCCCAGATAGTGTTCGCCCATATAGATCTCAAAGTGCAGATGGATGCCGTTCTGGGTGCCGGAAGCACCGTCGCTGGTGCCCGAGTTTCCCGTGTAGCCAATTACCTGCCCACGCAGGATCTGCGTCCCGGTGACAACATCGGTCGGGATGGCTGCCAGGTGCTCGTAGCGGCTCACCAGGCCGCCGTGATCGATCCAGAGCTGCCGGCCGCGAAAGAGGTTCTCTACCTCCGGGGGCGTCATGTGCAGGCCGGCGCAGAGGGCCACCAGTTCATCGAAGCGGGCCGGGGTGATCTCCTGGTAGCCGTGGTCGGCGCGGACGACGACGCCGTCGGCGATCGCGTGCACGGGGGCCTGGTAGGGCACGTCCACACCCATCACGTCCTCGTACATATCCAGCCCATGGTGGATGCCGTAGCGATAGATACGCGTGGTGCCCGGCAGGAGCGAGTCGCGGTCGGGGATGTAGCGCACGCCGGTGATGGGTGAGGTGATGCCGCGCAGGGGGGCCCAATTTGCCAGGTTGTCGGGCCGGCCGGCCGGGTCGGGGCCGGCGCCGCCGGCGATGGGATAGACCTGGCCGGAACCGGGATAGCGATAGAGGGCGTCGGGGGCGGCGACGTACAACCGGCCGGCCGCCACATAGGCGGCGCGCATCTCGACGGCGCCGCTCCAGGCGAGCGTCTGGAGTACGGCGCCCGTCTCGAGGTCGAGGGCGCGCAGCCGCCGGCCCGCCTGGTCGATGAGGTAGAGCGGCCCCGCGCCCGCGGCGTCCAGAAAGAGCCGGGTGGGGTTCTCCAACTCTAGCTCGGCGGCAAAGGCCCTGTCGCGTACCGGTTCCGCGCCGACGTAGCGGCGCAGGGCAGCCGGCTCGCTGCGCCCGGGGTGCAGGAGGACATAGACGTCGCGGTGCACGGCCAGGTCGACCCCCCGGGTAACGTCGTACGACGTCCCCGCACGGCTCCCCGGCCCGCCCTCAAAGTAGCCCTCGGCGATGTCGTCGTAGGGATAGCGCCAGACCTGGGTATAGGTGGTATCCAGGATGTAGGCCCGCCCGTTGTACGCGGCGACGGCGACCGGAACAGGGTTGGGGGCGGTGCGGCGCTTGTCGATGGGGCGCTCGATGGACCAGGCGTCGCCGGCCGGATCGTAGCGGTACATGTCGCCGCGTTTGTCCAGCAGCAGCAGGCTCGCCGCATCCGGGCCGAGGGCCACCGTAAAGATCTCGCCGAGAGGGATCCCGTCGACCTGGTCTTCGGGCGGCTGCACGCGCCGGGCCGCCGCCGCTTGCAGGTCCAGGGCGACCAGCTCCCCGGCGTCGACCGTGTAGGCGGTGTCGCCGAGCACGACCAGGCCGTGCGGGCGCAAGAGGGCGCCGGCCGGCCACTCGTAGCGGTCGGTGTTGGCCACGGAGAGCCGGACCTCGGCCGTCTCCAGGGACAGCGTCGGAACGGGGGAAGGCGCGGGGGTCATGCTAGGCGCCGGTGTGGCGCTGGACGTCGGGAAAGGGGTCGCTGTGGCGCTGGGCGCCGGCAGGGGGGGCGGCGATGCCGTGAGCGGCGTTGCGGTGGGGGCCGCCGGGAAAATCGGCGTAACGGTGGGGCTGAGCAGCAGCCTGTTCCAGCCCCACACGATGACGGCGATCGCCGCCAGCAGGATCAGGATCGGCACCGCTGCCCAACGCAGGCGCTGCCCTAGGGTGGGGTCTCGTCTTGGTGTGGATCCCATGATATCTGTTCCCCGGCGCAGATAGACGCGGGCCTGGCCCGCGCCGTCGTGATCATAGTGTTTAGGTACTCTTCTGCCCCGTATTATACCACAGAATAGACATCCCTCCACTTTCCTGCTATAATGGGCATACCCGGTTGCCGGCTAGGAGAGCGGGCACATACGGCAATGGCGTGGGTGGACTCGCCTGGACCCAAGGAGGTTCTCATGAAAGCCCGACGTATTGTTCTGTCCATGGTCTGCTTGCTTTTGGGAGCGCTGCTCATCCTTAGCATCGCTCCCGGCCGCACCCTGGCCCAGTCGTTCGCCGACACGGCCTTCCAGTCGGTCTGGCAGCGCACCGACAAGCCGGTCACCGACGGCCGGATCACCCGCTCCTGGGTCTGGGGGCCCAACCCCTTCACCGAGGCCGTCTACGAGCCCTACGCCGAAGCGCCCGGCGGCACCCGCCTGGTGCAGTATTTCGACAAGTCGCGTATGGAGATCAACGACCCCTACGGCGACCGCGGCTCCCAGTGGTTCGTCACCAACGGCCTGCTGGTGCGCGAGATGGTCGACGGCCACATCGTCACTGGGGCCGGCAGCTTCACCCCGGCCAGCCCCTCCCAGGAAGCGGTCGCCGGCGACTATGCCGTGGTCAACCCCAACTGCCCGACCTATGCCACCTTCCAGTACCTCTCCTGGCAGCGGGCCGACAGCCGCGTCGGCCAGGCGGCCACGGCGATCATCGCCAAGGACGGCGCGAGCTGGGACGACCCGACCAAGGCCGGGTACGCGGGGACGGCGATCACCTACTACGAAGGGACGCTGGGCCACAACGTGCCCAAGGTGTTTTGGGACTATATGAACCAGAGCGGGTTGGTGTACGAAGGGGGGAGCTACCGCACCGGCAAGGTAGTCGACTGGGTCTTTGCCTTTGGCTACCCGATCAGCGAGCCGTACTGGGTGCGGGCGATGGTGGCGGGGGTGGAGCGGGACGTGCTGGTGCAGCTCTTTGAGCGGCGGGTGCTGACGTACACGCCGGCGAACGCGGCCGGGTGGCAGGTGGAGATGGGCAACGTCGGGCGGCACTATTACAACTGGCGCTACGGCGGCACGACACCCGTACCGACGCCGCCTCCCCAACCGGGGGTGGGCAACGGCGACGCCGTCAAGGTGGCCGACGACGGGACCATCTACCTGATCGAGAACGGCGAGCGCCGCGCCTTCCCCGACTGGGACACCTTTGTCGCGATGGGCTGGACGTTGGACCGGGTCAGGATTATCTCGCGCGAGCAGCTGGACGCCATCCCGCTGGGCGACCCGCTGACCTCGGTGCATGCCTGCCAGCCCGGCATGGCGCTCGTCGAGATCTATAACCACCTCGGTGCCACCTTGAACCTGAGCATGAGCGGCCCGGAGCAGGTGAACCTGACCATCGGGGCCAACACGATGCGCCGGGTGTGCATTTACGCTGGCACCTACTCCCACTATGCCACGGCCTGGGGGTACGGATCGGATTCGGGGAGCGAGGTGTGGGAGAGCGGCGACTGCCAGTGCTGGGACTGGTACTCGTGGGTGAATCCCAACCCGATCTGCAGCTGTTCCAACAACATCGGGGACTATTCTCGGCCATGACGATTCGCCGGGTTATCCTGATTGTCCTGGATAGTGTGGGCGTGGGGGCCCTGCCGGACGCCGCGGCGTACGGCGACGAGGGCAGCAACACCTTGGGCAACACCGCGCGAGCCGTGGGCGGCCTGCGGCTGCCGCACCTGGGGGCGCTGGGATTGGGCCATACGACGGCGGTCCTGGGTGTCCCGCCGGCGGAGCGGCCGCGCGGCGCCTATGGCCGCATGGCCGAGGCCAGCCAGGGCAAAGACACCACGGTGGGACACTGGGAACTCGCCGGGGTGATCTCCCCACGTCCCCTACCCACCTATCCCCAGGGGTTTCCGGCGGAGCTGGTGGCCGAGTACGAGCGCCGGATTGGCCGGCCGGTGTTGGGCAACAAGCCCGCCTCGGGCACTGCGATCATCGCGGAGCTGGGGGCAGAGCACGTGCGCACCGGCCGGCCGATCGTCTATACCTCGGCCGACAGTGTCTTTCAGGTCGCCGCCCACGAAGCGGTGATTCCGGTGCCGGAGCTGTACCGCATCTGCACGCTGGCGCGCGAGCTTCTCCAGGGTGAGCACGCCGTTGGGCGGGTCATCGCCCGGCCCTTTGTCGGTGAAGTTGGCGCCTTTACAAGGACGGCCAATCGCCGCGATTGGTCGCTGCTGCCGCCAGAGGAAACGGTGCTGGACCGGCTCGTGGCCGCGGGCTATGCGGTCCAGGCGGTGGGCAAGATCGAGGACATCTTTGCGGGCCGGGGCATCACCGCGGCCGAGCACACCCAGGACAATATGCATGGGGTGGACGTTACGCTCGAGTTCATGGCCCGCCCAGACGCCGGCCTGATCTGGACTAACCTGGTGGACTTTGACATGCGCTGGGGACACCGCAACGATGCTGCGGCCTACGCGCGCGGGCTCGAAGCGTTCGACGTGCGGCTGCCCGAGATCCTCTCGGCCATGCGCCCGGACGACCTGCTGCTGCTCACCGCCGACCACGGCTGCGATCCCACGACCGCTTCCACCGACCATTCGCGTGAGCACGTCCCGCTTCTTCTCTGCGGCGAGGCGGTGCGGCCGGGTGTCGACCTGGGCACGAGGGCTACCTTTGCGGATGTGGCGGCGACGCTGGCGGAGGTGTTCGGCGTGGGCGCGTGGCCGGTGGGCGAAAGCTTCCTGCCCGCGATCCTCGGGCGGGCTATGCCGTGAGCTGTGAACTGTAAACCGAACCATTCTCTTGGAACCACTCTCTTGGAGGTCGCCGATGCCGGTGCATCCCGATTTGCTGCAGATCCTCGTCTGTCCCGACGACAAGAACCCGGTGGAATATGTGCAGGAAGGCGCAGCCGAGTGGCTGGTCTGCCACACCTGCGGCCGGCGCTATCCCGTACGCGACGATATCCCAGTGATGTTGATCGAGGAAGGGGAGAAGAACCGCATCGCGCGCTAGCTGTTTCCCCCTAGCGCGTCGCGCATCCATTCGAGGATGTTCTTCTTGCCATCGCCCACGTCACTGCCAAAGGTCTCGGCGAGCTCCTCGAGAAGCCGGCGCTGGCGGTCGTTCAGCCGGGTCGGTACGACGACGCGCACGACGACGAGTTGGTCGCCCCGGCCGTTGCCTCGCAGGAAGGGTACCCCTTTTCCGCGCAGTTGGTAGGTCCGGCCGCTCTGTGTGCCGGGCTGGATGCGCAGGACCTCTTCGCCACCCTCCAGGACGGGGACGACGACCTCCGCCCCAAGAGCGGCCTGGGCAATGTTGATGGGCAGTTCATAGATGATATTGTTGCCCTGCCGCTGAAAGTGGGGGTGGGCCTTGATCCGCAGGGCGATGTAGAGGTCGCCACGCGGACCGTTGCGCGTACCGGCCTCGCCCTCGCCGCTCAGCCGAATCTGCGAGTTCTCGTCCACCCCGGCCGGCACCTTGACGACGAGCTTGCGGGTCGCCCGGACGCGGCCCTGGCCCTGACACTCGTGGCAGGGGATGGCGTTGATCGAGCCCTCGCCCTGGCACTGTTCGCACGGTGCCATCACGATCATGTTCAGGAAGGGACCGCGCTGCCGCACCTCGCCCGTGCCGCCGCAGCGGGGGCACCGTACCGGTTGGGTCCCCGGTTCGGCCCCAGTCCCGCGGCAGACCGGACACGACTCCAACCGCGGGATCTCGATCTCGCGCTCGCAGCCGAAAACGGCTTCCTCAAAGGTCAAGGGCAGGGTGTAGCGCAGGTCCGCCCCGCGCTGCGGCCGTTTGCGGGCCGAGGACCCTGTCACGCCGGAGAAGAACGATTCAAAGGTGTCAAAGATATCGCCAAAGCCGGCCCCGACGAAGGGGTCAAAGGGGCTGCCGCCGCCTACGGCGCCGTTGACGCCAGCATGGCCAAAGCGGTCGTAAGCGGCCCGTTTCTGGTCGTCCGAGAGTACCTCGTAGGCCTCGTTGATCTCCTTGAACAGGGACTCGGCGTCGGGAGCCTTGTTGACGTCGGGGTGGTACTGGCGGGCCAGACGGCGAAAGGCCTTTTTGATCTCCTCACCGCCGGCGGTCCGGGGAATCCCCAGCACTTCGTAATAGTCTCGTTTCGCAGCATTCATCGGTGCGCCACAGCCTCCGCTGGTATGGGCAGGCCGCCCAGAGCGAGCCTTGCCCCATCATCAGCTCTCTATTGTAATCCAAGTGGTCGTCCTGGTCAAGCTAGCCTTCCCGCCGCAGAAACGACGCCAGCAGCAAGAATCCCAGCAGGGTCAGCGCGGCCATCGTCCCGCCGGCCAGGAGCCAGCCCCAGGCGGTCCAGGGCATCGGGAGCAGGGCCGTGATCAGAAAGGAAAGCCCCAGCACCAGGCCGGCCGCGACCAGGCTGAACACCAGGCGTGTCACCATCCGCTCCAGTCGGTGCATCGGCTTCTGCCAACCCCGCGGTTCCAGCCCCAGCGTCAGACGGCCGTGCACCGCCTGCGCGAGCAGGCGCGCTGCTTCCACGGGGAACGATTGCAGCGCCCCCGCCCAGGACCGGGCCGAGCGGGCCAACCGCTCTCCGCGCATGGCCCAGGAGTGCGGCGCGGCCATCGCCTCGCGCACGAGGGGGGCGATTTCCTCCACGGCGGCTACCTCTGGGGCCAGGCGGCCGCCCACATCCTCCGCGGCCACCAGCGTGCGCAGGAGCAGATTGAGCTCTGTGGGCAGGGTCAGGACGCCGCGGTTGGTCAGGGCAAAGATGTCGGCCGCCAGGTCGGATAGATGCAGCTCTGCCAGGGGGAGCCCCTGGTAGCGTTCGACCAGGTGGCGGATGGCCTGGATCGAGGCGGCCGATGCCTCGGTCTGTCCAAAGAGATGGAGCGCCGTGCAGGTGTCGAGCATCCGCATCAGGTCGTCGCCCCCAAAGTGGGCCAGGAGCTGCCAGAGCGCCAGGCGCGTATCGCCGTCCAACTGTCCCACAGGGGCGCACAGGCTCAGGGCCAGGCGGCCGTCCGGCAGGAACAGCAGGCCGTCAAGGGCCTCGGGGGTGGGGAAAAACCCGTCGCGGAAGGCGGCCTGGCCGACGAGGCGATACAACGAACGGGCCGCACCGGCCCGCGTATCGATGTCCCCCACGAACCCGGCCAGGGGTCGGCCGGGCCAGGCCTGCAAGGTCAGGACGCGCCCCGTCGAGCGTTCGCCGTCGATGAGGGGGATGACGATCGGATCGGAACCGGCCAGGTTGCTCCGCCAGCGCTCCAGATGGGCGCACTGTTCCGGCGTAGCCGTCTCCTGCCGCAGCGTTTCGTGCCAGTCCTGCCACAGCCGCACGGCCGAGCCGTGCCATCCCCAGGGACGATGCGCGTCAATCTGCCGGGCCAGGTCGGCAAAGAGGGCGGAGTCGCTGACCAGCTGATTCCGGCAGGCCATGTTGGGGATGGCGACCCACAAGGCGCGCCCGTCGGGCGTGCGGGCTTCGTGTACCTGCTCCAGCCAGCCAGTCCGCCAGGGCGTGGGGGAGATATGCGCAAAGAGGCGATCAAGCGGCTGCCCCAGTTCCTCCTCCAGAAACCGGACCACCTCCGCGGCCGGCACAGCCGGACCGCCGGCCGGCAGGCGGCGGAGTTCCTGATACAGGCGGGGCGAAAAGAGGTCCGAGCGTGTGCCGAGGTAGCGGCCCAGGATGACAAAGGAGGGTCCCAGTTCCTCCAGCGCCCGGCAGAGCCGTTGGGCCAGCGTGGCCAGCGGTTGGGGTGCCGCCTTGCGGCGCGGCCAGCGCCAGATGCGGAAGAAGCCGAGTTGGTCAGCCAGCCAGCCCAGCCCGTGCCGGGTGAGGACGGCGGCCATGTGGCGATACTGGGATAGAAAACGCAGGCTGCGAAAAAAGTTGAGCATGGCAAAGTGTAGGATGAAAATGAACAGCCCGGCACGAAAGCGCACCCGCTCGTCGGGTTGCCGGCCAGTCAGCGAGGACCTTGTTGCAGGAGGGCCTCGACGGTCGGCCGGTCGGGAATGGCGGCGATGCCCGGCCCCTGGACACTGAGCGCGGCGGCGGCGGCGGCGAAATGGGCCGCGGCGGCCGCCGCCGCCTGCTCCATAAGGCGCAGCAGCAGCGAGGTGGCAAAGACGTCGCCCGCGCCGGTCGGGTCCACCTCGCGTGCCGGGAAAGCGGCCACGTGTTCTGGCCGGCCCCGTTGGAAGAGGGTCGCGCCCTGGGGGCCGGCCGTCAGCAGGAGCAGGGGACAGTGGGCCGCATAGGATACCGCAAGCTCCTGCCGGTCGGCCAGGTCTTCGCGGCTCAGGAAGGCCGCGGCCAGGGCGGGCAGCCACCGCTGCGCGTCGGCCCACGGCGCAAAGTGCACATGGCCGGCCTCGTCCCAGGCGCGGAGCCAGCCCTGTATGCAGGCCCCGACCAGCGCGTGGGGGAAACATTCCGCCCACGCCGGCGGGACCTCCTGCGCCACCGGGCCGAGTAGGACGGCCGGCGCCCGCCGCCATGGGGTGGGCAGCGCTTCCGGCTCGAGGGGGACGGCCCGGCCGAGCAAAAGCTGCCGGCGCTGGCCGCCCGAGTAGCGATTGACAAAGGTCGTGGAGGCCGCGGCCGGCCGGCAGACGACCGCTACGCCCGGCGCCGCTTCGTAGAGCGGCGCCAGGTCTAACTCCGAGCTGCCGGCGGTGAGGATCCCTACGCGGTATCCCAGCCGGGCAGCCGTGACGGCCGCGTACAAAGCGGTACCCCCCAGGCGGTAGGTGCCGTCCGCCTGGAGGTCCCGCGTCACGTGGCCTATGACAAGGAAGTCGGGGGCAGTTCCCATCCGGATGGGTAGATCACGACCTTGCGATTGTCCCCCGCGCCCGTGCTTTGGGTAACGACGAGGGGGTCCTCGCGGAGGGCGAGGTGCACCACGCGGCGCTCGTACGCCGGCATGGGCTCCAGCGTGATGGGCTGGTGGGTGTGGCTAACCCGGTCCGCCATGCGGCGGGCCAGGTCGCACAGCGAGGCATCGCGCCGCCGCCGGTACTCTTCCACATCCACCAGGATGTAGGGCCAGCGGTGGAGGTGCCGCTGGACAAGCAGGTTGAGTAAGAACTGGAGGTGGTGCAGTGTCTCGCCGCGCCGGCCAATCAACAGGCCCGAGTCCCGCTCATTGGAGGTCGCCACGTCGATGATGGGCTGTTCCTCCTCGGCTGCCAGGGCATAGGTGCCGACGTGGACCTGGGCCGGGATCCCCATGTGGTGGAGTAGCTCAGACAGGACCTGGCAACCGATGGTTTGGGGATCGTCTGTCCCCGGCACGGCGGGCGCGGACACGGACGCGGGCGCGGGCGCTTCGACCGGATGGGTCCCTTTGACACTGACCAGGACCAGGGCTTCGTCGGAGCCGGCTGCACCGCCCGGCTCTTCCAGCACGCGCACGTCGACCTCGTCCTGCTGGCGTCCCAGGTGTTCCAGGGCCAGACGGATCGCCTCCTCCACCGTCTGTGCACGGATGGTGATGCTGTTCTGCATGGCGAGCCTCCTGTAACGCTCAAACCCGAGGGACGCGCCGCCGCAAGGGTTCGCGCACATGCCCGGCGTGCGCGTCCTGGGTGATCCTGCGCAAGATACTGTCAGCGCCGCGCACGACGCTTCGCCGGGGGTGGGGGTGCGGCATTTTCCGCCGGTGGCGTCTTGTCGCCCGTTTCGGGCGCATCGCCCTGCTCCTGGGCGGACTTCTGGGACGCGGACACCTGATCCATCATCCGCCAGAACCAGCCGCGCTTCTGCTCACCCGTGTCAACCGCCGCGACCTCGATCTCCGGCTTGGGGCGAGCAGCCTTCTCTGGCGCTTTGCGTTCGGGCAGAAAGGGCAGCCACTGCCGCAGCCCGCCCCAACCCGATGTAAAGTACTGCTGCACGATCCCCACCAGGCTCTGGGTGACCCAGTAGATGACCGGACCGGCCGGAAAGGTCCACCCGATGAAGACAAACATCAAGGGCATGAGCATCATCGCGTTGTTCATGGCCTGCTGCTGCGGGTCGGCATCGCGCGTGACCATCATCTTTTGTTGGACCAACTGGAGGACACCGGCCAGGATCGGCAGGATGTGCAGCGGATCGGGCTTGCCCAGCGTGGGGAGCCACAGAAATGACAGGCCGGCGAAGATGCCCGAGGACAGGCCCTCCGCCAGGTTCTGGGGCACCGCGCCCAGCCCCAGAAAGGCCAGGGAATCAAAGCCCAGCCACCGACCCACCAGGACGTTGGCCGTCGGGATGCGGGTCAGGTTGAGGATGGCGTAGTAGACTCCGAAAAAGATGGGAAGTTGCAGGAGTGAGGGCAAGCAGCCCTGGGTGGGGTTGACGCCGTGCTCACGGTAGAGCGCCATCATTTCCTGGTTCAGTTTCTCGCGGTCCTTGGAGTACTTTTTCTGCAGTTCCCTGACTTTGGGCTGCAGCTTTTGCATCTCGCGCGAGGACCGGAGCTGGCTGAGGGTCAGCGGCATCAGGACGATCTTGACGGCGATGGTGAACAGGATGATAGCCAGGCCGGCGCTGTGCGGAGGGACAAAGTCGTAGAAGAACTTTAGTATAATTTCCAGCACCGAGACGAAACCGTTCCAGATAGCAGCCAATGGACCAGACCTCCTGCGATAGGGTGTTAGGGAGAACAGGCGAACAAACGAGTCCGCACGGCAGCGGCTCGGCTAGGGTACCGGATCGTACCCTCCAGGATTGAACGGATTGCAGCGGGCGATGCGTTTGGCGGCCATCCACCCCCCCTTGAAGAACCCGTACCGGGCAATTGCCTGGTAGCCGTACTCGGAGCAAGAGGGGTAGAAACGACAGGTCGGAGGCATGACCTGGGAAAAGGTCCGCTGGTACAGCCGGATCAGGAAGAGAGCGACCTTGCGCATCTGAACGTCCGCCCGCCGCCGGGCATTGGGTACGAACGGCCACGCGGGGCTACTATACAGTACGCACCATGGATCTCAATGTTGCGGTGGCGGGGACCGCCAGAGATCGGCCTGCCGCAGCAATTGCTCCACTGCCGCCGCAACGTCAGGGAATCCCGACTCGAGAATAGGGCGGCGGGCAATCCAGACCAGATCCCAGCCCGGAGCGATGTGCGGGAAAGACAAACGCACCGCCTCACGCAGCAGCCGGCGGATGCGGTTTCTGACAACAGCTTTCCCCAGTTTGCCACTGACGACAAAGCCACAGCGCGTGAGCTCCAGGCCGCTCTGCACTCCCCCCAGGAGGATCAGGGAGTGGGCCCACCGACGCCCCTGTTCACGGATGGCGACAAAGCGGGCCCTGCCGCGCAGACGACAGCGCCGTTCCACGTCGCTCCTACCGTTTGCGGCCGCGCGGCTCGTCGCTGACGGTGAGCTGCCAGCGGCCCTTGGCATAGCGGCTCTTGAGCACCCGGCGGCCCCCCGCAGTGCTATTGCGGGCGCGGAAGCCGTGCTTGCGCAGACGGCGTCGCGATTTCGGTTGATACGTTCGCTTCGGCATCGAACCCCCCAAAAACTATTCACAAAAGCGCCCAGAGACAATGTCACCGGGCGGACGATGACTACAAGCACGCTATTATAACGGCTTTTGGGACGCACGTCAAATCGCCTATGGTGAACACACGGCCACAGCGCAGGTCGCTGGTCCCGTGCGGGCCGCTGCCCGGCCCGACCCGGATACGGCCGTGTGACGAGCGCGATCTGGCGTCTGGCGTTGCGCGCCCGGATCATTATACCTCAGGAGTCGGGGGATTTCAATGGCGCATCTCGGTTGCTTGCGGTACAGGGCAGGCTGTAGTACAATAGCGAGGCACAAAGGACACGCAAGGTGCAAAACAGAAAAGACACTACCGCTGCGCGAGACAAGAAAGAGGATAGGCCCTTGCCCCCACTATGGCGCGATTGGCGGTTCTACGCCGTCATCTTCCTGGCCCTGCTTCTCGGTGCCGTGGCCTACCAGGTCCGCCTGCCGGCCTGGGTGAATGTCGGCGCGCTCGGCGATCGGGCCTACCTCTGGGCCAGCCCCTTGCAGGCCGATCTGGGTTTCAACGGGGATGAACACCTGGCCGCCGAAGGGACCAACTATCGCTGGACCAAGCGCGTCTCGTGGGTCCGGTTCCCTGCCGCTGACTGGAACGGCCCCGTACGCATCCTGGTGCGCGTGCGCGGCTGGCGGCCGGAGAACCAGGCGCTCCCAGTTGTTACCGTCCGCGTCAACGGTGCTGAGGCCGGCCGTTTCCAGGCGTCTGGAGAGTGGGAGACCCAAGCCTTTGCGTTGGACGAGTTTCCCGGCCACACTACGGACCTGGAAGTATCGCTCGAGTGCCGGCCCTTTAACCCTGGGGGAGCTGACAAACGCATCCTGGGCGTGCAGTGGGACTGGGTTCGGGTGGACCCTCAGCCCGGCGGCGCCTGGCCTGTCCTGCCGCCATGGGAGCAGGTCCTGCCCTGGGCCGGGACCGTTGCCCTCCTCTACGTCGCGCTGCGCCGCTGGCTGCGGCGGCGGGCGCTGTGGGCCGGCATCGGGCTGGCCGTCTTCGCTGGTCTTGGGCTGACGCTGCTGCGCAACGTCCTGGCCCCGTACAACCTGTGGGCGCTCTATGCAGCCGGCGCTATCCTGGCCCTGGCCCACGCCGATATCGTGGTGGGGCTTGTGCGGCAGTCTCGGCGACGGGCGCATCACCTGGCTTTTTACGGAACACTCACGGGTGTGAGCATCGTCCTCTTTCTGCGATACGCCCGCTGGGCCCTCGGCAAGGCCGGAACGGCCTCCTTTCGCCCCGACGCCGTGCTAGGCGTTGTCTTTCTGATCACGATTGTCTTTTACGCCCTCCTGGCCTGGGACCAGCGCCTCCGGCGTGCCTTTGCCGGCCTCGACCGGCTGCTCCGCGGCCCCTGGCTCTCGGGGATGCTTGTGGCGCTCCTCCTTGCCGGGGTGACGCTCTACGAGTTCGGCCTGATCCGCACGATGCAGTTCGTCGGCCACGCCGACTATGCCGACAACGCGCTGGTCGCGCGCAACCTCCTGGCCGGCCGCGGCTTTACCGTGGACTATGTGACCCAGTTTTTCAAGCCGGATCTAGCCCTCTCCCACCCCCAGGAGACATGGCCGCTTCTGCAGCCCGTGTTGATCGCCCCCTCTTTCCAGCTTTTGGGCGACTCGGCTTTTGCGGCCAAGGTGCCTAACCTGCTGCTGCAGCTGGCCCTGGCACTGGTGCTCTATGCCGTCGCCACCAACCTCTTTGATCGGCGCGTCGGCATGGTGGCCGTGCTCGTGACCGTGCTGAATCCCTTTTTCTTCCGCCTCATCATCTTTCCCACCAGCGACCTGGCCTTTACTCTGCTGGTCGTGCTGCTGATGGCCCAGTTTTACCGGGCCCACACGCTCGAAGAGGCCGGCACGCTGCGCTGGGGCGCGTACGCCTGGGCCGGCGTGTGGGCCGGCCTCTTGATGCTGGCCAAAGTCAACGGCGTCCTTTTTGTCGGTGTCTGCATCCTGGTGGACCTCTTCTGGCGCTGGCGTACCCACCGCTGGGCCAACCTGGGGCGGGCCTGGCTGTCCTTGGGCATCCCCGCGGTAGCTCTCTTCAGCCCCTGGGTGATCCGCAACCTGATCCTCTTTCGCACGCCGGTCTACTCGACGGAGCAGTTCGATGCCTGGATTCTCAAGTACAAAGAGTGGGAGGAGATCTATCGCATCTACTACGCCGACCTGCCCAACCGTTCCTGGCTCCTGCGCTACGGGTGGGACCGCGTCTTTGAGGCAATCGGGGTAGAGTTTCGCCGCGCGTGGAACTATTTCACGGTGGACCAGACCGCGCTGCTGACGCTGCTCGGCTCGGCGTTGGCGCTGGGCGGGGCCCTGACGTTGCGCCGCCAGGCGGCCCGCCTTTTCGCCCCGGTCGGCCTGGTCCTGGCCCTCTTCGGTGCCTTTATCTGCACCTACTGGCACGTGGAAGAGCGCTACTTTGTGCCTTTTATCCCCTGGTTCGCGCTCCTTATCGCCCGGGGGCTGTGGTGGATCCACGATACGTTGGCCTACCGACGCGACGGGGCGGGCCGCCGTATGCTCAGCGGCTTTGGCTGGCTGGGTCTGGTGGTGGTGGTGTTGGTCTGTGCGCAGCTGGTCGCGCCCTTTTTCCCCGAGGCTGCGGCCAAACTCGAGACCGACCGGGCCAAGCGGCTGGAACTGCGCGCTTACGCCTGGCTCGCCGAGAGCACGCCCACGGATGCTGTGGTGATGACGCGCGTGCCGTGGCAGCTGAGCTACTACAGCGGGCGGCGCAGCGTGATGATCCCTCAAGGTGGTATGGAGGACGTGCAGCGGATCATCGACCACTATGGAGTGACCTACCTCCTGATGGATGGCGATGCCCGCGGCAAGCGGCCGGAGCTTCGTCAGGCGCTACTGGTAGAGGGGCCCTGGACGCTGCTGTATGACCAGGGAGGGGTGCAGATCTATCGGCTCGGCCAAGGGATAGAGGCAGCCGCGGAGGGGACAGAGTGACGCCAGGGGGAGGGCCTCAGGCTGGCAGACGACAGGAGCCCCAGATGAAGATCGCGATGCTTACCTCCTCCTACCCCAAGTACCCCGGCGAGGTGACGGCCCCCTTTATCGAAGAGATCGCTGCCGGCGTGGCCGCGCGGGGGCATGCGGTACACGTGGTCCTGCCGCGGCACCGGGATCTGCGCCGGCCGGCCGTGGACCGCGGCGTCCACCTGCATCCGTACGCCTACGCCCCCTGCCGCGCGCTCAACGTCTGGGGCTATGCCGAGTCCATGGCTGCCGATGTCGAGGTGCGCGGCCGTGTGTACCTGGCGGCGCTCTTGGCTCTGCCAGCCGGCCTGTTGGCCCTCGGGCGGGCGGCCCGCCGGATGCACGCCGATATCGTGCATGCCCACTGGGTTCTTCCCAATGGTCCGCTGGGGGCCCTCGCCGCGGCCGGCCGCGGCGTCCCGCTCGTTATCAGTCTCCACGGCTCCGACGTCTACCTGCCCGAACGCCACCACTGGCTGCGCGGGGTGGCCGCCTGGACTTTCCGCCGGGCGGCGGCGATCACCGCGTGCAGCGGCGACCTGGCGCGGCGGGCGGTCGCGCTGGGCGCGCCGGAAGAGCGCCTGACGGTCATCCCCTATGGCGCCGACGGCGAGACCTTTTACCCGGCCGGCGCGGAGGAGCGGGCACGCGTGCGGGCAGCGTGGGGACTGGCGGAGGGCGAGGCGCTCGTCCTGGCGGTCGGCCGGCTGGTGCGCAAAAAGGGGTTTGAGGTGTTGATCCGCGCCCTGCCCGAGGTTGTCGCCGGGGCCGGCTCCGTGCGGCTGCTCGTCGCTGGCGCCGGGGACCTGCGGGGCGAGTTGGAGGCGCTGGCCCGGGAAGTGGGCGCGCAGGCGTACGTGACCTTTCCCGGCGCGGTCGAGCGCGGCCAGCTGCCGGCCCTCTTTCGCGCCTGCGATGTGCTGGCGGTGCCCTCGGTTCACGACGAGCGGGGCAACGTCGATGGGCTGCCGAACGTCGTGCTGGAGGGGATGGCCTCGGGCGCGGCGATCGTGGCCAGCGACGTGGCCGGCATCCCCCAGGTGATCCTGCCGGAGGAGACGGGCCTGCTCGTGCCGGAACGGGACGTCGCGGCACTGTCGCAGGCCCTGATCCGGCTGCTGCAGGACCCACCGCTGCGCCTGCGCCTGGGCCGGGCGGCCCGGCAGCGGGTGGAAGAGGAGCTGAACTGGCCGGCTGTGGCCGGACGCTTCGAGCGGGTGTACGCGCAGACCATGGGGTAACCCGTGCGCGTGGCACTACCTGCCCAAGGCCAATCGTCAGGCGGTGGTCCGAGATGCAGTATGTCGTTGGGAATGCTGTCTAGAAAATCGCCTGTATGGACTGACGCACTGGCCTGTTCGCTGTTTTCCTCGTTGGTGGCGACGCGCCACGGGCGAGGACCGTTCTGCAAACGGCACCAGGAGGCGCCATGGACGAGACCGCCCTGTGGGTCGACGCGCTGCAGCACGAGGACGTTCAGAAACGCTGGGAAGCGGTGTCCGCTCTGGCCGCGGCCGCCGACGCTGGCGCCGAGCTCGCCGCGGCCGTGTCGGCGCTGGCGCGCTCCCTAACCGACGAGAACCCTCACGTCCGTGGCAAGGCGGCCTATACGCTGGTCGGCATCGCCGAGCACGGGGGCGATATCGCCCCTGCGCTGCCGGCACTGGCCTCTGCCCTGGCCGACGAGAGCGAGGTGGTCCGCAAGGAGACGGTCTGGGCGCTCTATTGTCTGGCCGCCCGGGGCCACGACCTCGGGCCGGCTGCTGCCGCCCTGGCTGGGGTGGTAGCGCAGGACCCCAGCCGCTCGGTGCGCGCGAACGGCGCCATCGGCCTGGCGCTGCACTACCTGAACGTTGGGCAGCGAGACGAGGCCGCGGCGCTCCTCACGCACGCCGACGGCAATGTCGTCTTTGGCGCCGCCTGGGCGCATACTGACTTTTATCGGCGGGTGGGGGAACGGGATGGCTTCGGGGCCCTGGTTCGGCGTGTGCGCCCGGGGCTCCTCGACATCGGCCTGCGCGATGGGATCGCCGGATCGATCGTCTGGGCGCAGAAGCAGGGCCTGGACGTCTCCTTTGACCTGGCGGTCGTCCGGGAGCTGCTCGCTCAAGCCGGCAGCGATCCCGTGGCCCAGGCCCCGCTCTATGGGCTTCTGATGCGATTGCCGGGGTAGCGGCGCGTGTGAGGGCAATCGCCGGCCACCGGAACCGCCAGGGGCGGTTTGGCGCCGTCGCCACCGGGTTCGGGTGCTAGATCTGGGGCACTATTCCAGGATGACGATCCCAGCCGCCTCCGGGACGATCTCCAGCGTACCCTGGTATACCGCGACCTCGCCGGTAATCCGTACCCGCACGCCGGCCGTGAGCCTGTCCGCGTCCGGATAGGCATCCACCACGTTCTGCCAGAGCAGGAGCAAGATCTCGCCGGTGTCGTCGCGCAGCGGCCCGCGCCGGCCGCTGGAAAAGGTCTCTACCTCGCCCAGTGTCCCCTCCACAGTGAGAACCTGCCCCTCGTTCGCCGCGGTGATCTGACCGAGCGGGGTGACTGCCAGTACCGGCAGCTCCACTTGCCCCAGAATCTCGAGGTCGTTGCCCCGGCGTGGGACGATCTCGAGGGCGCCCTTGTATTCGGCGATTTGGCCGAGGACGCGGAGTTCGCTCCCGGCCCCCAGGCCGGCTGGCGCCTCCTCGACGACATTGTTCCACAGGAGCAGCGTGATCTCGCCCGTGCCGTCTTCGAGGGCATAGCGCACACCGCTGGAAAAGGGCTGGGCCGGCCCGACGACGCCGCGCAGGGTTACCATTCGCCCCACGTCAGCCGGGGAGAGCGCGCCGATGGTCAGCTCCTCGGGCGGCGGCGCCGCGACCAGGATGACGATGTCGGAGGGGACCTCGGGGACGAGCTCCAGCTCGCCCTTGTACTCGGAGAGGGTGCCCTGCGCCTTGAGCTGCGCGCCGACGTCGAGGGTGTCGGAGTAGGGCACCCGCTGCCAGATCGAATCCCAGATCAGGAGGACGATCTGCCCGCTGCCATCGTCCAGGGTGAATTTGACGCCGCTGGAAAAGGGATTGCTCTCGACAATCTGGCCCTGGACCTGCACCCACTGGCCGGCGGCAGCGGCGTTGAGTGTACCAATCTGGCGCGCCGCCGCCAGGACGGTGTCGCCGCCCAGGACGACCATGTCGGCCGTGGATGCGGGCACGAGCTGCACGGTATCGCCATAGAGCGCGACGGCGGCGGTGACCTCCAGCGAGTTGCCGGTGGTGATGGGCGCCAGGGGGCCCGTCAGCCACAGCAGCGATTCGCTGACGACGATCGCGACCTGGCCGGTGCTGTCGCGGAGCGTGACGAGCGTCAACCCGGTGTAGGGCGAATAGACCTCGCGCACCTGGCCGCGCACGCGCACGCGCCGGCCGATGTCGAGGGGGGAGAGCTGGCCAATCTGCGCATCCTCCGCCGGGGGGCGGGTGATCTGCAGTAGTTCGGGCGCGTTGATGTACATCGCCGTAAAGTCTTCGCGCACGCGCACGTTGCCGGCCACGCTCACGCGGTCGCCGACGGAGGGGATCGCGCCCCTGGCGATGAGGTCGCGGGCATCGGTGCGGTAGGCCGAGATGCGCAGTTCGCCCGTATCGTCGTTCACGGTGAAGGAGAGCCCTTCACCCTGGGCGTCATAGTCGGGCCCGCCGGTCACCAGCCCTTGGACGCGCACGTAGGCCATGTTCATCATCCCGCCGATCCGGCCGATCTCGACGAGGGGGGCCTGGACGCGGGTGGAGGCGAACCACAGCCCCCCCAGGCCGGCCACAGCCAGGACCAGGGCGGCTACCTTGAGCACGCGCAGCGCAGTGCGCCCCTGCAGGTGAGCGCCGCAATAGGGGCAGGTCGCATAGGGACCGGTAAAACGACCGCAGCTCGGACACTCGCTCATGGCATCTGCTCCTCGTTGGGTGGCGGTCCAGATCGATCGGCCCAATTGTACCATCGCGGGCAGGATTTGTCCAGAGGGCGGTTGACAGATTGGCTTCCCTTGACTATAATGAAAGATACAATACGGGCCATAGACCGAAACCAAGCCCGGGGCCTTCCCCTCGACGCTGCGGCGAGGGGGATTTTTGTTGGGTGGACAGATGGAAAAGAAAGAAGCGCCGATCCAGAATGTACGTATCATCGGGATATTTGCCCACGTGGATGCCGGCAAGACCACCACGTCCGAGGCCATCCTGTACTACACCGGCCGCATCCACCGCCTCGGCAGCGTGGACAGCGGCAGCACCCAGCTCGACTGGATGGCGCAGGAGCGCGAGCGCGGCATCACCATCACCTCGGCCGCCACGGCCTGTCACTGGAAGGGCCACCGCATCAACCTGATCGACACCCCCGGGCACATCGACTTTACGGCCGAGGTCGTCCGGTCCATCCGCGTGATCGACGGCGCCGTCGTCCTGTTGGACGGCGTGGCCGGCGTCGAGCCCCAGACCAGTGCCGTCTGGAAACATGCTGACCGCGAGCGCCTGCCGCGGCTCATCTTTGTCAACAAGCTCGACCGCGTGGGGGCCGACCTGGGGCGGGTCCTGGCCGACATCCACGCCCGCCTGGCCCCCAACGCCATCCAGCTGCAGCTGCCCATCGGACGGGAAGGTGCTTTCTGCGGGATGGTGGATCTGTTGGAACGCCAGGCGCTGATCTGGGCCGAGGGGGCCGACGACCCGGCCGTGGAAGAGGTGCCCTCCGCGCTGCGCGCCGAAGTAGAAGCGGCCCGGACTGCTCTGGTGGATGCGATCTGCCAGACCGACGACGCGCTTCTGGAGCAGCGTCTGGCCGGCACCGAGCCAGAGGTGGCCGCTTTGCACGCGGCCCTGCGGCGGGCGACGATCGCACGCCAGCTTGTGCCGGTGCTGTGCGGCTTTACGCGCAACCGCATCGGTGTGCAGCCGCTGCTCGACGCGATCGTCGCGTACCTCCCGGCGCCGGTAGATCTGCCGGCCGTCCTCGGGGTGGTTCCCGGCGTCGGCGAAGAGATCGCCGAGCGTCCCGACGACCCGGCCGCCCCGTTTTGCGCCGCGGCTTTCAAGATCGTCACCGACCCGCACGTGGGGCATCTGACGTGGGTGCGTGTCTTTTCCGGGGCGCTGCGCTCCGGGGAGTTTCTCTATAACCCGCGGGCCAACACCCGCGAGCGTGTGTCGCGGATCTATCGCATGCACGGAAACCGGCGCGAGCAGGTGGATGGGATGGCGGCCAGCGACGTCGTTGCCCTGGTGGGGATCAAATCGGCGGCCACCGGCGATACCCTCTGCGACCCCGCCTTCCCGATCTTGCTGGAGACGGTCCAGTTCCCGGAGCCGGTGATTACGGTGGCCCTGGCGGCGGCCGTGGAGAAAGATCGTGACCGGCTGCGCCAGGCCGTGGCGCGGCTCTGTGCCGAGGATCCGACCCTGGTTAGCCGCTATGACCCCGAGACGGGTGAGCAGACGCTCGCCGGCCTGGGGGAGCTCCACCTGGAAATCGCGGTGGACCGTCTGCGCACCGAGTTCGGCCTGGCCCCGCGGGTTAGCGCCCCCCAGGTCGCCTATCACGAGACGGTACGCCGGCCGGCCGAGGTGCTCGAAACGTACAGAAAACAGACCGGCGGCCACGGCCACTTTGCCGAGGTCGCGCTGCGCGTCGAGCCGCTGGCCCGCGGGGCGGGGGTCGTCTTTGAGAATGTTGCTCCGCCCGCCGATTTCCCGCGCGACTTTGTGCGGCCGGTGGAGCTGGGCGTGCGCCAGGCGTTGGAAAAGGGCATTCTGGCCGGTTACCCCGTTTCCGACCTGCGTGTCGCGCTGTTGGATGGGCGCATCCACGAGGTGGACTCGGCCGCTGCCGACTTTGAGATCGCCGGCTCGATGGCCGTGCGCCGAGCCGTGCGCCAGGCCGCGCCGGCCCTGCTGGAACCGATCATGCGCATCGACGTGAACGTGGACGAGGAACACCTGGGCACCGTGATCGCCGACCTTGGCCGGCGCCGCGGCCTGGTGCGCGCGATCCTGCCGCGGGGACTGCAGCGCGAGATCGTGGGCGAGGTGCCGCTGGCCTCGGCCTACGGCTATGCTACCGACCTGCGCAGTCTCACCCAGGGGCGCGGCACCTTTACGCTCGAATTCGACCACTATGAAGTCGTGCCCGATGGGCTGGCCGACGAGATCGTCCAACAGCGGGTGCGCGCGGGCAAGCTGTCTGAGCGTTGAGCCCGGGGCGTGAGGTGAACGACGATGCATCCTTCTGCTGAACGTGTCGCCGCTGTCCTGCGGACGCTCGGGGTGGAGACGCAGGTCATCGAGTTTTCCCAGACGACGCGCACGGCGCACGACGCGGCCGTGGCCATCGGCACGACGGTGGGGCAGATCGTCAAGTCGCTGGTGTTTCTGGCCGATCAGGAGCCGGTGCTCACATTGGTCTCCGGCGCCAATCGGGTGGATGTGGGCAAGCTCCAGACCCTCCGGGGAGCAGCCCGCGTGGATTGGGCGGACGCCGACACGGTCCGCCAGGTCACAGGCTATGCGATCGGGGGGGTGCCGCCGGTGGGACATGCCCGGCCGCTGGCCGTGCTGATGGATCGCGACCTGCTCCAGTACGAAACGGTCTATGCGGCGGCCGGCACGCCGCACGCTGTCTTCGCGGTCGCGCCCGAGTCCCTGCTCCAGATCACGGGGGCGGCCGCCGTGGACCTGGCCCAGGCGCCCGATACCCGATAACCGATACCCGATAACCGATACCCGATAACCGATACCCGATAACCGATACCCGATAACCGATACCCATGGAATACGGCATCGCGCAACGGCCCAAAATCGGCAACCTGGTCAGCGGCGACGGCTACCTCATACGCGAGGCCGGTCCGCATCTCGTCGTGGCGGTGTGCGACGGGCTAGGCAGCGGCGAAAAGGCGGCCATGTCGGCGCGCCTGGCCGTCCAGGGCGTCGCCGAACACCTCGACGCGGCCCTGGTCGATATCCTGGCCTACTGCCACTATACCATCCTTGCCGCCGGCGGCGTGGGGGTGATGATGACGGTCCTGCGGCTCGACCAGGCTGCCGGCCGGCTGGAGTATGCCGGCGTGGGCAATGTCAGGTTTCTGGCGCAGAGCCAACGGGTCATCCAGCCCATTACCCGCTACGGATACCTGGGGGTTCGCCTGCCCACGCTGCACGGGCCGCGCTTTGACTATGATCCGGGCGATGCCTTTGTCCTGCACACCGATGGCATCTCCAGCCGCTTCCACCTGTCCAATCACCTGCGCGACTTGCAGCAGAGTGCCCAGCGGTTGGCCGACGCCGTGCTGCAAGAGTACCGCAAAGACCATGACGACGCCACGTTGGTCGTGATCAAGACGTGATGCGGTTCTCAGTTTACTGTCTACAGTTCGCAGTCTTTAGACGACAGTCGTAGGAGGCTCACCATGCCCCACCAGAGCGAAATGTCCAAGGCCTATGATCATCGCCAGGTGGAGGAGCGGCTCTACCGTTTCTGGGAAGAGGGGGGCTACTTCCGGCCCACCCCGGTGGGCGCACAGGCACCTTTTGTCATCACCATGCCGCCGCCCAACGTCACCGGCGCCCTGCACCTGGGCCACGCGATGACCGCGGCGATCGAGGACCTGCTCACCCGATGGCACCGCATGCGCGGTGAGCCGACCCTCTGGCTGCCCGGAATGGACCACGCCGGCATTGCGACCCAGAATGTGGTCGAGCGTGAGCTGACCCGCGAAGGCCGTACCCGCCACGACCTGGGCCGGGAGCGCTTCGTGGAGCGGGTCTGGGAGTGGGTACGTGTCTATCGGGCCCGCATAACCGACCAGCACCGCCGACTGGGGGTCTCCTGTGACTGGGAGCGTGAGCGCTTTACCCTGGATGAAGGGCTCTCCCGCGCCGTGCGTACCGCCTTTGTGCATCTTTATGAAAAAGGGTTGATCTATCGCGGCGCGCGCCTGGTCAACTGGTGCCCGCGCTGCCTTTCGGCTATCTCCGATCTGGAGGTGGAGCACGAGGAGGCGCATGCCCACCTCTGGTACATCCGCTACCCCGTCCTGGGTGCGGGTTGGGCCGGGCCTGGCGCGTGGGGCAGCGGCCGGTGGGCCGAGGGGGCCGTGGCCTATATCACCGTGGCCACCACCCGCCCCGAGACGCTCCTCGGCGACACGGCTGTGGCCGTCAACCCGGAGGACGATCGTTTCCAGGGTCTAGTGGGGCGCCAGGTTGTCCTGCCCGGCGTCAATCGGCCTATCCCCATTGTGGCCGATGCCGCCGTGGACCGGGCTTTTGGCACCGGCGCCGTGAAGGTGACGCCCGGCCATGACCCCACCGATTACGAGATCGGGCAGCGCCATCGCCTGCCCATCGTCAACATCCTGACCGACGACGCGCACATGACCGCAGAGGCCGGCCCGTACGCCGGGCTCGACAGCAGCGAGTGCCGTCAGCGCATCGTCGCGGACCTTGAGCGCGAGGGGCTGCTCGTCAAGATCGAGGCCTACGACCACTCCGTGGGCCACTGCCAACGCTGCCATACGGTGGTCGAGCCGCGCGTCTCGACCCAATGGTTTGTCGAGATCCGTCCCCTGGCCGAGGCGGCGATCGCCGCGGTGCGCGACGGGTGCATCCGCATCATTCCAGAGCGGTTCAACAAGACCTATTTCGACTGGCTGGAAAACATCCGCGACTGGTGCATTTCCCGCCAGCTGTGGTGGGGCCACCGCATCCCCGTATGGTACTGCGATGACTGCGGCGGGCAGACCAGCGCCGTCGTCGACCCTGCCACCTGTGCCCACTGTGGCAGTCCCCGGCTCCGCCAGGACGAAGACGTGCTGGACACCTGGTTCTCCTCCGGTCTGTGGCCCTTTTCCACCCTGGGCTGGCCGGACGATATGGCCGACATGCGCGCCTTTTATCCGACGACGGTGCGCGAGACGGGGTACGACATTCTCTTTTTCTGGGTAGCCCGCGAGATCATGCTGGGGCTGGAGATGACGGGGCGGCCCCCCTACGAGATTGTGTACCTGCACGGGTTGATCCGCAACGAGAGCGGGCAAAAGATCAGCAAGTCGATGCCCGACGCGGACCGCTACGACCCGCTGCACATCATCGCGGAGTATGGCGCCGACGCGCTGCGTTTCACCATGACGACTTCTTCCACGCCGGGGAACGACATGAACCTGGACCCGCGGCGGATCGAGGGGGCGCGGAACTTTGCCAACAAGATCTGGAATGCCACGCGGTTCGTGGTCGGCAACCTGCAAGAGGCAGAAAACGGGAGGCCGGAGGCGAAGGACCTGCCGGAGCGCTGGATCCGCTCCCGCTACCATCGCCTCGTCGCCGAGGTGAACGCGCTGATGGAGGCCTACCAGTTTGGCGAGGCCGGCCGGCGGATCTATGACTTTCTCTGGGGCGAGTTCTGCGACTGGTACCTCGAGATCAGCAAACTGCGGCTGTACAGTGCCGAGGCGGCCCAAGCCGGGTCCACCCGGGCGGTGCTGCTGGAGGTCCTGGAAGGGTCGCTGCGGCTGTTGCACCCGACGATGCCCTTTGTGACCGAGGAGCTGTGGCAGTACCTGACGGGGACGCCCTACGCGGGGGACCGGGGCTACGGGCCGGCCTTGATCGCGGCGCCCTATCCGGAGGCGGACCGGACGGCGCTCGACGAGGAGGCGGAGGACGAGTTCGCGCTGGTCGTGGAGATCGTCCGCGCCGTGCGCAACGCCCGCGCGGAGCGCAAGGTGGAGCCGGCCCATTGGATCGGGGCCATCGTGGCCGGTGGTCGGCATACGGCGGCACTGCGCACCCAGGCCGAGGTCATCTCCCAACTCGCGCGGGTCGCGCCCGAGCATCTGACGCTGACCGAGCGTGTAGCCGAGCGGCCGCGCCAGGCGGTCGCCCTGGCGGTCGGAGAGGTTGAGGTGTTCCTGCCGTTGGCGGAGTTGGTGGACATGGCGGCCGAACGCGTCCGTCTGCTGGGGGCACTGCGCGACGCGGAGGGCGAGATAGCCCGGGCGGCGAACAAGCTGGCCAACGCCAACTTTGTGGCCAAGGCCCCGGCCGAGGTCGTGGAAAAGGAGCGCCAGCGGCAGGCGCAGGCCGAGGAAGAGGCCCGCCGCCTGCACACGTGGCTGGAGGAGTTGGGGTAAGTTGCAGGCGGCAGTTGGATGTAGTATAATGCTGCTAGAGCGCACGCCGCTTGCTTGCAGCCCGTGTGTTGTGTTATAATGAACCTGCATAGCCCGCCTGACCGGGCGCAGGCATTTTGGCTCACCAGCCAACGCCGTTCTTGTGGAGCAGCTGCCCCCGGACTGCCGGGTACCGCAATGTCCTGTTAGCTTCTGCATTCTTATCCTTGGATCATCATCGGACATTGGCGGGTTCCTGGCTTCCAGGAACACCAGGCACCAGGAACGATAAGGCCGGAGGACTCTATGCCAGAAGCTGGTCAGATCAAGGTTTTGATCGTCGATGACATCCCGGAGACGTGCGACTACCTCAGCAAACTGCTCCACTTTGAGCGGGACATCCAGGTGATCAGCACGGCCAACTCGGGCGAGCAGGGGCTGGCCAAGGCCCGGGAGCTGCAGCCAGACATCGCGCTCATCGACATCAATATGCCGGGGATGGATGGGATTCAGACTACGGAAAAGATCCTCGCCCAGGTCCCTGGGACGCAAGTTATTATCATGAGCGTCCAGGGGGAGCAGGACTATTTGCGGCGCGCGATGCTCGCTGGCGCCAGCGACTTTCTCGTCAAGCCGTTCAGCGGCGACGAGCTGGCGAACAGCATCCGCCATGTCATCCAGCGCCGGCCCCGCGCCGTCGTCCAGGTGGCGGAAGAACGGCCGGCCGAGGGGGAGAAGGACCGCACGCCCGGCCGGCTCATCGCTGTCTTTAGCCCCAAGGGTGGGGTAGGCTGCTCGATGCTGGCCATCAACCTGGCCGTGGCCCTCAAGCTGGAGCAGCCTGAGCTGCGTGTCGCCATCATGGACGGCAGCCTTCTCTTTGGCGACATCGGCGTGATGATGGACCTGCGCCCCGAAAAGACCATCCACGACCTGGTGGTCCGCTTCGAACAGCTCGACGCCGACCTGCTCTCCGATGTGATGGTGGCCCACTCGTCCGGCGTCAAGGTCCTACAGGCGCCCCAGCAGCCCCAGCAGGCCGAGCTCATCACGCCCGACCATGTCCGCGCGATCCTCACGCTGCTGCGCAAGGGTTTCGACTATGTGTTCATCGATACCTGGTCCTCGTTCCAGGAACGCGTCCTAACGATCCTGGATATGGCCGACCGGATCGTCCTCCTGACGACACTGGAGATGCCGGCGATCAAGAATGTCCGGCTGTTCCTCGATGTGGCCGAACTTTTGCAGTACCCGCGGGGCAAGATCATCCTGGCGGCCAACCATGCCGACGCCCGGACCGGCATCCCCGTCCGCGAAGTGTCGCGCAACCTGCGTTTCGATGTTCTGGCCACGATCGGCACCGACAGCCAGGCGGTGACCAACTCGGTCAACCGCGGCGTCCCCCTCGTCCTGGCCGATGCCGGCAACCAGGTCTCTAAGGACATCAAGGCGCTGTTGAAGCAGATCCTGCTGGGCGCTGCGGGGGGCGAGGCGGAGGATGCAGCCAAGCGGGAAGAGAAGAAAGGCGGGCTGTTCGGACGCCTGCGAAAGACCTCTTGAGGCGGTTGAGCGAGGAGGTAGACCATGCCGCTCTTGCGTAGAATCGGTGGCCCAGGCGAAGGGGCCAAGGACCAGCAACAGCCAGCGCGGCCGGCCGCGCCGGCTGCCCCGGCCGATCCGGGTGGGGTCAAGATGGCGCCACTGCCCCAGGAGCGCAACGCCTTTGACGAGATCAAGAAGCGCGTCCAGGAGCGGTTGCTTTCCGAACTCGATCCCCGGCTCGACCTCAGCCGCACCGGCGAGGTGCGCCAGCAGGTGCAGGAAGTCTTTAACACGATCCTGGAACAGGAAAAGATCGTCCTCAGCCGGGCCGAGCGGCTGCGCCTCTTTGAGTCGATTGCCGCCGAAATCCTGGGCTATGGGCCGATCGAGCCGCTGCTGCGCGACGATTCCATCACCGAGGTCATGGTCAACGGCCCCAAGCAGATCTATATCGAGCGCCGCGGCAAGCTGCACAAGACCGACGTCACCTTTGAGAGCGACGAGCACGTGATGCGGATCATCGACCGCATCGTCTCCCCTATCGGCCGCCGCGTCGACGAGAGCACGCCCTACGTGGACGCCCGTCTGCCCGACGGTTCCCGCGTCAATATCGTGATCCCGCCGATCTCACTGGTCGGGCCGGTCATCACTATCCGTAAATTCTCCCGCGACCCCTTCCAGGTCGACGACCTGATCCGCTTTGGGACCTTTACGCCGGAAATCGCCAAGTTTCTGGAAGCCTGCGTCAAGGTCCGCCTGAATATCATCGTTTCCGGCGGTACCGGCTCCGGCAAGACCACGACACTGAATGTGCTGTCCTCCTTTATCCCCGACGACGAGCGGATCGTCACGATCGAGAATGCCGCCGAGCTGCAGCTGCACCAGGAGCACGTCGTCACCCTGGAGTCGCGTCCGCCCAACATCGAGGGCAAGGGCGAGATCACCATTCGCGACCTGGTCATCAACTCTCTCCGTATGCGCCCGGAACGGATCATTGTCGGTGAGTGCCGTGGCGGGGAAGCGCTGGACATGCTCCAGGCGATGAACACCGGCCACGACGGGTCGCTGACCACCCTGCACTCTAACAGCCCCCGCGATACCCTCTCCCGTTTGGAGACCATGGTGCTGATGGCGGGGATGGAGCTGCCCATCCGGGCCATCCGGGAGCAGATCGCCGCGGCGGTGGACCTGATCGTGCACCAGTCGCGTCTGCGCGACGGCACGCGCAAGCTCACCGCCATCACCGAAGTCCAGGGCATGGAGGGCGACATCATCGTCCTGCAGGACGTCTTTGTCTTTGAGCAGGCCGGCGTCAAGGACGGCAAGATCGTCGGCGAGTTCAAACCGACCGGTGTTCGGCCCAAGTTTATCGAGCGGTTTGAGGCGATGGGGATCTACCTGCCGCCGCAGATCTTTGGCTACACGGCCGAGCGCTTCCGCTAGGGCTGGAGGTGCGAATGGCACTCTTGCAGAACCCACTGGTACTGATCATCGGCGCGGTCACGATTGTGCTTGTCGTTGGGATCGTGATCTTTGCCTTGCGCGGCCGGCGCGGGGACGTGACGGACCGGCTCGACCGGTTCGCCGGCCGCGGCGAGGAAGCGCCGGCTGCCGAAGCCGGGGCCAAAAAGAAGGGCAAGGGCACCACGGCCCTGACCGAATCGGTGGACAAGGCCATCGCCGGGCGGGGCTTTGCCGGCAAGATGCAGCGCGACCTGGCCCAGGCCAACCTGAAATTCACGGTGGCCGAGTTCATCGGGCTGCGCGTGATCGCCGCGATCGTCGGTGGGGTCATTGGGTACGTGATCGAGGTGATCCGCCAGTTTGGCGCCGCGATCGTCCTGATCGTTGTCGGCGCGCTGATCGGCTACTTTGTCCCGGCCATCTATATGCGCCAGACCAAGAACCGCCGGATTCGGGCCTTTAACAACCAGCTGGGGGACACCATCACCCTGCTGGCCAACTCGCTTCGTTCCGGATACAGCCTCTTGCAGTCGATGGAGATGGTCTCGCGCGAGTCGCCCCCACCGGTCTCGGAAGAGTTCCGCCGGGTGGTCCAGGAAGTTGGCCTGGGCCTGTCCACCCAGGATGCCCTGGCTAACCTGCTCCGCCGCGTCCCCAGCGACGACCTGGATCTGATGATCACCGCCATCAACATCCAGCACGAGGTTGGCGGCAACCTGGCCCAAATCCTGGACACGATTGGCCACACGATCCGCGAGCGTGTCCGCATCAAGGGCGAGATCCGCACGCTGGTGGCCCAGCAGCGGATCTCGGGGTACGTGGTGGCGGCCCTGCCGATCGTGCTGGCTGTCATCCTGACCTTTCTGACCCCGACCTTTATGGCCCCGCTCTTTACGGTCGGCCTGCCGCCTTTCATCGCCGAATCGGGCAAGGAAGGGTGGATCTGTATGCCGATCTGCGCCGGCATCCTGATGTTGGTCGGCTTTGTTATTATCCAGCGGATCGTCAACATCGAGGTCTAGCCCTGCTGGAGGTCCAAGATGATTTCGCTGCCTGTGGTGATTATCGTCGCCCTCGTGGTGATCGGTCTCGTCATCGTCGTCGTGATGATTGCGGGCGGCGGGGGCCGCGGGGAAGAGGCGATCGCGGAGCGGCTGGCCCAGTTCGCCGAGCGCCCGCTGACGCTGGAAGAGATCGAGCTGCAGAAGCCGTTTCGCGAGCGCGTCCTGTCTCCCCTGGTCAACGGCCTGTCCACACGGCTGGCCAAGATGATGCCCAAGCAGACGGTAGACCGGCTGCGGGTCAAGCTGGAGACGGCCGGCAACCCCATGCAGCCCGGGGCTTTTCTGGTGCTGCAGGCGGTCGCGGTCGTCGTCTGCGTCATTCTTGCCTTTGTGCTGCTGCGGGGGCTGCCGTCCAACCAACAGCTGCTTTTTGGGATCGGGCTGGCCCTGATCGGCATTGTCCTGCCCACACAGTGGCTCACCGGGCGCGTCAAATCACGCCAGAAATCAATCCTGAAGGCCCTGCCCGATGCCATCGACCTGCTGACGATCAGCGTGGAAGCCGGCCTGGGCTTTGACCTGGCCATGCAGCGCGTGGTGGAAAAGTGGGACAACGACCTCAGCCGCGAGTTTGCCCGGGTCCTGGCCGATACGCGCCTGGGCAAGAACCGCCGCGATGCCTTGCGCGAGCTGACCGGGCGCACCGGCGTGGGTGACCTGTCGACCTTTGTCGCGGCCGTGATCCAGGCCGACCAATTGGGCGTGAGCATTGCCAAGATTCTCCGCGTGCAGTCGGACCAGATGCGTATTCGGCGCCGCCAGCGCGCGGAGGAACTGGCCCATCAGGCCCCCATCAAGATGCTCTTTCCGCTCGTGTTCCTGATCTTTCCGGCAATGTTCGTGGTCATCCTGGGGCCGGCCGTGCCGATGGTGTGGGACGCCTTCATGGGCGGATAGCTCGCCGGCATGACAAAAGCGGGGGCGTTCGCGCGAACGCCCCCGCTTCTGTGCGCAGTGACCTCTATAGCGCTGCCAGCACGAGTGGCAGACTTCTCACTTTTTTCGCAGCCAGGCCAGCGCCTGCTCGGCCTGCTCGCCCCACCCCAACTCCCGCGCGCGCCGGAAGCATCGCTCGGCCAGGATGCGCTGGTTCTGGCGGGCGGCGGCCCAGCCCAGCCACAGCCACGCCTCGCCGACGTCGGGCGAGGTCTGGACCACCTTCTGGAGCAGGACCATGCCGGCTGCGACCTTGCCCGCGCGGACCTGGGCGATGCCCTGCCGGAGCAGTTCCTGCTCCGGGGACGGCGCTTGGCCTTCCGGGCCGGAGACGACCTCCCCCGTGATGGGTGTGGGCGAGGTGGGCGTGCCGGCCGGCTCGATCTGGCTGTCGGCCGGCGCCTCGGGGGGGATAGAGCGGTGATCGGCAGTGGGCCATTCGGCCGCCCCTTCCTGGCGGGTGTGGAGGGAGGGGAAAAGCGTCTCCGGGGCGCCGTCGCCGGCTGCGCCGGGCGCGGTCGGGGCCGGCGCTGCCGCGGCCGCTGATTCTGCCGCGGTGGGCGGGGCGGCCTTGGGCCGGCGGGTCCAGAGCGAGCGCCGTTTCTTGGCCACGGCCTCGCCGGCCGTCGCTTTGGGCCGGGGCTTGAAGAGCGTCCAACGTTTCTTGGGCGCGGCCTCGCCGGCCGCCGGCGCGGGCCGCAGGAGGAGGGACCCCGACGCCCCAGGTTTGTCCTTGGCTCGCGGTGCCAGGCGGCGCAGGAGCGCGCGGAAGGAATTCTTGGAGGCCGGCTCGCCGTCCTGCTGCCGGGGCTGGAACAGCCGCGTAAGAAACGCGGGCCACCGGATGGTCGCGCCCTCTGGCCGCAGGAGCATCCAGGCGATCATCCCTACCAGCACCAGCACCATCAGGCCGATGCCGATGAGGAGGGCAGCCCGCAGGCCGGACTGCCGGGGTGGGGGGGGCGCAGGTGTCGGGGTTGGCGTGGGCTGCGGCGAAGGGCCGGCCGTCGCGGTGAGGGGCGCCAACTGCGTGGGCTTGGGCGTCGCCGTCGCCGTCGGGACCGGGGTTGCCGGCCCCGGCGACGGTACTTCTGTCGGCGGGGGGCCGGCCGTCGCCAACGGCACCATGGTGGGGAGGGTGCCCTGGGGGGCCGGCTGCCAGGCCGGATAGGCGATGGTCAGCTCGAAGGAGAGCTCGGCGGCGCTGAAGGGGACCAGGCGGCTCGTCTGGCCGGGCGCTCCCACATAGATGCCCAACCCGGCCGTTGTCGTCCCTTCGGTGGACGGGTGCGGGGCCCGCATGAACACCACCTGGGCGCCATCGGGGCTCCATGGCTGGCGGCTGACCAGGTCCACCGTGCCCCGCTGCGGTTGCGCCACCACGGTCTTGGCGCCGGCCTGGTCCAGTACGTACAGATACCCGCTGGGCGGCGGCTCCAGCGGCAGGATGCTCACTTTTCCGGGTTCCTGGAACATGCCCGCGAGGGCCTCGGGAAACCAGCTGGACGCGTCGGCCGAGATGCCAATGAGGTGCTCCTGCCCATCCGGCGACGGCTCGGCGATGGTGTAGAGGTAGAGGTCGGCGCTCTCAAAGAGGGTGCGCTCGATATCGCCGGAGAGGTTCACCTGCAGCAGGGCATTGGAAAACTGCTCCTGTTGGGTCGACTGCCGGTAGATCGTCAGGTGCTGCCCGGCAGGGGCCCAGCGCGGGTTCAGGAACAGGTCGGTGGCCGTGTTGATGAGGGTCCGGTCGTACGGCATGACCTGGGAGCCGGCCAGGTCGGCGCCGGTCTGGACCCATGTCGGGACGGGCCCGGGCCCCCAGGCCTGGTCCAGCAAGACGGTCCCCTCCGTCAGGAGGGTGCCCTGGGGGCCGCGCCCCACCTCGATTCGAGGCGGAGACAGGTAAAAGGTCCGCCGGCCTCCCCAGGCGACGACGACAAAGTACTGCACATCCACACCGTAGGACAGGGCCTGGCCGTCCGGCGACCACTGCGGCAGTCCGACGCTGCCCGGCAGCGGGGTCGCGGCCTCGCCCGCGACCCAGGTGTCGCGGCCGATGGTGTAGCGGATCTGGCCGGCCGTGTCCACCACGCGGATTTCGCTCGTATAGCCCTGGATGTTGCCGTACAAGAGCGTTCCCGAGGTCTCGTGGACGTAGGCCAGCAGGCTGCCGTCCGGGCTCCAGGTGGGATAGAGGTCGCGCCCCTCCGTAAGCTGGCCCAGGCCGGAGCCGTCGGGATGGACCCTCCAGATGCCCTCTTCGCCCGGCGCCAGGCTGGTAAAGGCGATCCATGTGTCGTTTACGGCCGCCTGGGCCGCGGTGGTGGGCATGGCAGCAGGCCAGAGCACAAAGAGCACCACCGCCAGGTAGAACCAGGTGTGCTTGCGCAGATGTGTCATTGTATTGTTCCTTCCCGAACCGGCAGCGATCGTCGGTGGATGTGTGCGGCTACTTTTCCCCGCTGCGGACCACCTCGATCTTGAACCGCGCCAGCAGTGCGGCCATTGCCCCCAGCGCGGCCAGGAGCGGGTAGAAGAGCGTCAGCGCGCCGCCGACGACGACGCCAGTGGTGAGCGGGATCTCGAGCAGGACATGGCCCTCGGCGTTGCGGATGATCAGCCGGCGGACGTTGCCCTGGGCGATGATCTCTTTGACCCGGTCGACCAGTTGGCCGCCGGCCACCTCGATCTCTTCAATCCAGGTGCGCTCCTCTTGCTTCTCAGGCTGTGCATTTTGCTCGGTCATGGCTTCCTCCTTGACGTGCTGCCCCTATTGTACCACAAAATCGGGAATTTGACAGCAAGTCCGGCAATGGCGCGATTGACATCTCTACCCCCTCTTGCTACAATGGCGGCGAGGAGCAAGACTATGCCGGCACACGTTCAGCAGCAGATCCTCGCGTTCGGCCCCGGGCTCCGCCTGCGCTGCACGCTGGCGCTGCCGGAGCCGCGGCACGGCCATGCTCCACTGGTCCTGGCCCTCCACTACGGCTGGGAGGGAACGGAGCCGCCGGCCTTTTACGGCGGCGGGCTGCTCGCCCGCCTGGTGGGGCCGGCGTTGGCCCCCCTGGGGGCGCTGATCGCCGCCCCCGATTGCCCGGGACGGGATTGGGCCGCCCCGGAGAGCGAGGCAGCCCTGCTGGCGCTGCAGGACCACCTCCAGGCGGCCTATGGGCTCGATGTCCAGCGTACCCTCCTGACCGGCTACAGCCTGGGCGGGATGGGGGTATGGCACCTGGCGAGTCGGCACCCGGCGCGCTTCGCGGCGGCCGTCGTCATGGCCGGCTGGCCCCTGCCGGGGGCGGTCGAGCGCGTGCAGCTGCCCCTCTACCTCTTGCACAGCCGGGACGACGAGGTGGTGCCGATTGGCCCGACGGCCGAGGCGGCAGCCGCACTCCGCGCCCGCGGCCGGCCGGTCGAGTTCGTCGCCCTGGAAGGCATCACCCACTACGAGGTCGACCGGTTCGGCGGGCCGCTGCAGGAGGCCGCTGCCTGGGTGCAGGAGGTGTGGGGGAGCTGACCTGCCCTTGCGGCCACCGGCGGCCTGTGGTAGAATGTACCCCGTGGCGAGCCGTCAAACCGGCCCGGGGTGCAACGATGACCAACTGCACATGCTTTGCGCTGGCCAACCAAAAGGGCGGGGTGGGCAAGACCACAACCGCCGTCAGCCTGAGCGCCTTTCTCGCCCAGGCGGGCTATCGCGTCCTTCTGGTGGACGACGACCCCCAGGGCAACGCCACTACCAGCCTGGGGATCGACAAGGAGGCACTCCAGCTCTCGCTCTACGACGCCCTGCTGGACCACGTGCCGCTCAAAGATGTTATCGTGCCGGCCGGCCGGCCGCGCCTCGACCTGGCTCCCGCGACTATGCACCTGGCCGGCGCGACGGTGGAACTGCCCGGCTGCGACGACCGCGAGAGGCGGCTGGCCCAGGCCATCGCGCCGCTCCGCGAGCGCTACGATTTCATCTGCATCGACAGCCCGCCCTCGCTCGGCGTGCTTACCGTGAACGCGCTCGCGGCCGCCGAGGGGGTCCTGATCCCGCTGCAGTGCGAGTACCTGGCGATGGAGGGGCTGGCCCAGCTGCTGAACACCGTCCGCCTGATCCGGGAACAGCTCAACCCGGGTCTGTACCTGATCGGCGTCGTGATGACCATGTTTGACCGGCGGACGCGCCTGTCGCTGGAGATCGTCCAGGAGGTGCAGCGGCACCTGCCCGGCCGGGTCTTTACGGCGCTGATCCCCCGCAATATCCGCCTGGGCGAAGCGCCCAGCCATGGGCAGACCATCTGGGAATACGACACGTCCTCGCCCGCCGCCACGGCCTATCGCCTGCTGGGCCGCGAGTTTCTGGCCCGTCTGGGGCTCGAACCGGCGGCCGCGGAGCAGCATCCTGGTGGATAGAGAGGCCGGGACGAACGCTACAAGCAGGGCCGCATAGCGGCGCGGTCCTTCTCCGGTAAGGAGGTTGGGCATGACCGAGCGCAAGCGACTGGGCCGTGGTCTGGATGCGCTGATCCCCGCAGGAGACCGGGCGGCGGCGGGCAACGTGCGCACGCTGCCGGTGGACCGCATTGTGCCCAATCCGAACCAGCCGCGCCAACACCACGACCGCGAGTCCCTGGAAGAGTTGGCGGCCTCCATCAGCGCCCACGGCGTTATCCAGCCGGTTATCGTCACGGAGGTGACCGGCACCTTTCCGCTCACCTACCAGTTGGTGGCCGGGGAGCGCCGCTGGCGCGCGGCCCAGATCGCCGGCCTGACGACGGTCCCGGCGCTCGTGAAGGAGCTTTCGCCTCGTCAGGTGCTGGAGCTGGCGCTGGTAGAGAACCTGCAGCGCGAGGACCTCAACCCCCTCGAAGAGGCCGAGGCCTACCGGATGCTGGCCGACGAGTTCAGCCTGAGCCACGAGGAGATTGCCAAACAGGTCGGGCGGAGCCGGCCGGCTGTCTCCAACGCGATCCGTCTCCTGCTCCTGCCGGCAGCGGTCCGCGAGCAGGTGGTCAATGGGGCGCTGAGCGCCGGCCACGCCCGCGCGCTGCTGGCGCTGCCCACGGCCCAGCTCCAGGTCGAGACGATGCGCCTCGTGGTGCAAAAGGCGCTGAGCGTCCGCCAGACGGAACTGCTCGTGCAACGGTTGGTGCGGGCCAGCAAGCGCCCCAAGTCGCCGCCGGCCGCTCCGCCTGACACGGCCGACCTGGAGGCGCGCCTGCGCGAGTCCCTCGGCACGCGCGTCGCGCTCACGCGCGGGCGCCGCGGCGGGCGGGTGACAATCTATTACTATTCCGACGAGGAGCTGGACCAACTGGTCCAGCGCCTGGGGGCGTAGGTTCGTAGATTTTTGCTTGTTGACAAAGCATACCCACCATGTTAGAATGATTCCGCTGCTGATGCTTCTCGCCTGATATTCTGTGCTTTTCGACTCCCCGGGGCGGTCAAAGGAGACCGCCGTATCGCGGCAATGGGGCTTGCCTGAGAGACTTCCCGTGAAGGAGGTGATCGGGCTGACCAGTGTCGATCCCCCTCTCTCCGGCTCTACCCGGAGAACGATGGGCCCCGTTGCGTGCCAGAGATCCCTGCGACAGGCAGCCGTGCAAAATCCCTGACAAGGAGGAGAAGATGAAAGCACTGCGCAGCGTAAGTGTGTCCCTGCTGATCGTGACCCTGGCCACCCTGCTCCTGAGCTGCGGCACCAAAGCCTACGAATGCACCGACGAATGGGGTTGCGCCGTGTTCGACAAGGGCCAGGCGATCAAGCTGGCCTATGTCGGCCCGATGACGGCCGACTATTCTGCTTTCGGCATTGATATTTCGCGCGGGGTCGAGATCGCCGTCAAGGACCACGGCCCCGTACAGGGGTTCAACATCGAGATCGTGATCGAAGATACCCAGGGCACGCCGGAGCAAGGCGCCGCTGTGGCCAACAAGCTGGCGGCGGATGCGCGTGTCGTGGCCGTGGTCGGCCATACCTTTTCCGGCTCGACCGAGGTGGCGATCCCCATCTATGGCAAGGCTGGCATCGTGATGATGTCCCCTTCGGCGACCAACCCCTCGCTGACCACGTTGGGCTCGCCCATCTTTAACCGCGTCTGCTTCACGGACGAGATGCAGGGCCAGGCGGCCGCCCAATACATCTATGAGACGCTCAACATCCGCAAGATTGTCGTCATGCATGACGGCGGCGCCTACGGCCAGGGCCTGGCCGGGGTCTGCGCGGCAGCCTTTACCGCGCTGGGCGGAACGGTGCTGGGCACCGAGCCGATCACGCCCGGCGAAGCCGACTACAGCGCGCCCTTGGCGGCGGTGGCGGCCCTGGGCCCCGAGCTGATCTATTACGGTGGCTACGACGCCGACGCCGCCGTCCTGGCCTCGCAGATGGCCGGGGCCGGCCTGGCGGATGCCAAGTTCTTTGGCTGCGACGGCACCTATGGTGCCAACTATATCAACCTGTCCGGTTCCGCCTCCGAGGGCACTTTCTCGACCTATGTGCCGATCCCCGAGTCGGCCGCCTTTGACAAGTTCCGCGCCGACTACAAGGCGGCCTACGGGCAGGAACAGGGCGAGTTGAGCCCCTTTAGCCCGCACGGGTACGACTCGGCCACGATCCTGCTCAAGGCGATGGACAAGGTGGCCGTCAAGAGCGGCGACCAGCTCATCATCCCACGCAAGGCCCTGGCCGACGCGGTGCGCGCTACGACCAGCCACACCGGCCTGACGGGCAGCATCACCTGCACGGCGGTGGGCGAGTGCGCCGCGGCCAGCATCAAGTTCATGCAGGTACAGAACGGCAGCTGGGTCGTGGGGCCGGGGCAGTAGGCCCGCGCTTCCGGGCAACTCGCTTCCCCCTCCCGCGTGCCCCGCGCACGACCCCCGCCCGCTTCCGCGACGTGGAAAAGGGCGGGGGCGGCGGGGAAAGTTGGGCGGGTGGCCCCTGCCGGCGGGACCTGGCGAGGTCCTTCGCCAGGTCCCGCCGGCCCAGACCAAAGGACTTGCCATGGCCGATGCGAAACAGGTCCACCCCAAGCGCACCTTGCGGTTGGGAAAATGGGTCCAACCGATCCTTGGCGTCGTCTTTGCCGCCTTCCTCCTGTGGCGGCTCTATCGCATCCTCTTTGTCGAGCACGTCTACGGCCCAGACACCTGGGTCAAGTTCGCTATCTCGGGCCTCATCCTGGGCGGCGTCTATGCCGTCATTGCCCTGGGCTATACCCTCGTCTATGGCATCCTCTTTATGATCAACTTTGCCCATGGCGACGTGATGATGCTCGGGGCCTACATGGGCTATTTCGTGCTCGAGGGATTCAAGAGCGCGAACATGCTCGACTGGAACTGGGCCGGTCCGCTGGGCGCCGGAATTGCCTCGGCGTTAGGCGCCTCGGCGGAGGCGGCCACGGAGGCCGGGGCCATCGCCAGCCTGGTGCTGGCCGTCCTCATCGCTTTTGTCGCCGGCATGGGGGTCAGCATGCTGACGGCCATCGGGCTGGAGCGGATCGCCTACCGGCCGCTGCGCCGGGCTCCGCGCCTGGTCCCCTTGATCAGCGCAATCGGGGCCTCGCTCTTTCTGGAAAACGCCGCCCAGCTGATGTTTGGGGCCACCCCCCGGGTCTACAGCAACCCGACGCTGATCGACCGCAAGGCCGGCTGGACCCTGTACGTCGGGGGCGAGTGGGTCTCTTCTCCCGGCGTCACCGCCTGGCAGGGCAAACCGGTGCTGCTCACCTACACCGGTGTAATCACCTTTGTCATGTCCGTTGTGTTGATGGTGGTCCTGTACATCCTGGTCCAGCGGACCAGGATGGGCCGGGCCATGCGCGCGGTGGCCGAAGACAAGGAGACCGCCGCGCTGATGGGCATCGACATCGACCGGGTTATCGGCAACACCTTTGCCATCAGCGGCCTGCTGGCCGGGGCGGCCGGGGTACTCTGGGGCCTGCACATGGGCCGGCTCGACCCGATGATCGGCTTTATCCCCGGCCTCAAGGCCTTTACGGCGGCGGTGCTGGGGGGCATCGGCAACGTCCCCGGCGCGATGCTGGGCGGCCTGACGCTGGGGATTCTGGAGGCGGTCGGGCCCGGGTTCCTGGGGATGCCTTTCCAGCTCAAGGATGTGCTGGCCTTTTCCACGTTGGTGCTGGTCCTGATCTTTCGCCCGCGGGGCATCCTGGGCGAGGTCCTGTCCGAGAAAAAGATGTGAGGTGTGCGGTGGGGCACTGCGTGCGAGACGGAGGAAGCCGATGAACATCCGGGCCACCATACGCCGGGGCCTGCTGGTGGGTCTCGTCGTCCTCTTTATCTTTGTGCTCGGGGTGACGACCCTGACGGGCAGCATCGTGCAGGGCTGGTTCAAACTTGACTCGGGGGCGGCGGGCGCATGGCTGCTGCTGTGCGGGCTGGCCCTGTGGAACGGGGCCACGACGGTGCGCCGGGCCGCGTGCCACTCCTGGAAGGCTGCGCTCTGGAACGGCCTGCTGGCGGGCGCGGTGCCCGGCCTGGTCGTCGCGGCCTATACCCTGGCGACGGGCGCGCTGATCGCCGCGGGCGCCCCGCTGCGCGAGTGGCTGGTCCAGCTCACTCCGGAGGCGATCGGCCTGCTCACGCTGGGGCGGCCGCCGCTGGCAGCGGCCGGACTCCTGTGGGCGGCCCTCGCGGCGGCCGGGCTGGTCGGCGGGTTGTTGGGGGAGTGGGGCGCCCGCCGCCATTGGGGCGAATCCATCCGCCGCAGGGGCCAGGCCGGCCGCGCGGCGATCGTCGCCCTGCCCGTCGTTCAGAAGAGCGTGGCCTTCAAGTACACCCGCTACATTCTCATTGGCGTGGGCGTGGTGCTGCTGGTCATCGCCCCGCTCTTTCTGGGCCAGTACTGGACCTATACCCTGGGCCTGGTCGGCATCTATGTCATCCTGGGGGTGGGGCTGAACGTGGTGGTCGGGCTGGCCGGCCTGCTGGACCTGGGCTACGTGGCCTTTTTCGCCATTGGGGCCTACACCGTCGCCTTGCTGACGGCACCGACCCCGCACGGCATTATGATGAGCTTTTGGCTGGCGCTGCCCATCGGCGTGGCGCTGGCCGCGACGGCCGGCGTCCTCCTGGGAATCCCGGTGCTCCGGATGCGCGGCGACTACCTGGCCATTGTCACCCTCGGTTTTGGCGAGATCATTCGCATCCTCTCGACCAGCGACGTGCTCACCACCTTTACCGGGGGCCCGCGCGGAGTGCGCAACGTCGGCAGCCCTACCCTGTTGGGGCTCGATCTGAGCAACTATTTTTACCATCTGATCCTGTTGGCGATCGTCCTCGTGGTCGTCCTTTCCACCCGCCTGCAGAACTCGCGGGTCGGCCGGGCCTGGATGGCTATGCGCGACGACGAGGATGTGGCCCAGGCGATGGGCATCCACGTGCTCAAGTACAAGCTGCTGGCCTTTGCCATCGGCGCTTCCTTTGCCGGGCTGGGCGGGGTGCTCTTTGCCTCGCGCAACCTCTTTACCGGGCCGGACGACCACATCCTGCTCGTATCGATCAACGTGCTCTGCCTGGTGATCGTGGGCGGCATGGGCAGCATTCCGGGCGTGGTGCTGGGCGCCCTGGTGCTGAAAGGGCTGCCCGAGGTGCTGCGCGAGCTCAAGGACTATCGCATGTTGGCCTTTGGGACGCTGCTCGTGGTTATGATGATCCTCCGCCCCGAGGGGCTCTGGCCCTCCAAGCGTCGCAGCCTGGAGCTCCGCGCGGACGACGAAGCGGCCGCGAAACCCCAGCCCCCGACAGGAGCCGGTCCATGAACATTCTGGAATCGCAGCAGGTTACCAAACGCTTTGGGGGGCTCACCGCGGTCAGTAAGGTCGACCTGGAGGTGCCGGAGCGCTCTATCCTGAGCATCATCGGCCCCAACGGCGCCGGCAAGACGACCTTTTTCAACTGCGTCACCGGGTTCTACCGGGCGGAGGAGGGCTCGCTCTACTTCGATGGGACCCGCCTCAACGACCTCCGCCCGGACGAGATCGCCGCGCGGGGTATCTCCCGTACCTATCAGAACATCCGGCTCTTTCACGCCATGACGGCCCTGGAAAACATCCTGGTGGGGCAGCACCCGAACCTGCGCGCCGGCCTCTGCGAAGCCCTTTTCCGGTGGCTCCCCGCCGCCCCCAAGTCCGGCCGCGCCCGGCGCCTCGAGGCGGCGGCGCTGGGCGCGGCGCTGCTGCTCTTTGCCGCGATCCCGGTGCTGGTGATCGCCGGCCTGCTGGAAAAGACGGCACTCTTCCGCGCGGCCCTCATCCCGCTGGGGCTGGCGGCACTTGTGGGGATCCCGCTCTGGGTGCTGGGGACTGTCCACCTGGTGCGCTGGAACCTCCAGGCTCCCAGCCCGGGGCGCGCGGCGCTGTCCGCCGGCCTCTTTGTGGTCCTTTCCGGCACCCTGCACCCGCTCCTCTACATCGTCGGCTCGCGGCTGCACGCGCACGAGGAGCAGGCCGCCTTCACCGCGGGCGAGGAGGAAGGCGCGGCCCTCCGCGAGGCGACCCGGCTGCTCAACTTTGTCGGGCTTACGGGCAAGGGCGACTGGTTGGCCCGGAACCTGCCCTATGGCGACCAGCGGCGGCTGGAGATCGCCCGGGCCCTGGCGAGCAACCCGAAACTGCTCCTGCTCGATGAGCCCACGGCCGGCATGAACCCGGCCGAGACGGAGGAGATGATCCACTTTATCCGCCGGCTGCGGGACGAGCTGGGTATGACCATCCTGCTGATCGAGCACGACATGCGCGTCGTCATGGGGATCTCGGATTGGGTCGTCGTGCTGGACTATGGAGTCAAGATTTGCGAGGGCACGCCGGGCCAGGTGCAGTGCAACCCCCGGGTGATCGAGGCCTACCTGGGCAAGAAAGGGGTAGCCGCATGACAACGCTGGACGTGCGCGAGATCCATTCCTACTATGGCAACATCCACGCTTTGAAGGGCCTGTCGCTCACCGTCGAGGAGCACGAGATCGTCACCCTGATCGGGGCGAACGGGGCCGGCAAATCCACGACGCTGAACAGCATCTGCGGGCTGGTCCGGCCGCGCGAGGGTGAGATCTGGCTGCGCGGCGAGCCCATCCACACGCTCAAGGCGCACGACATTGTCCGGCGCGGCGTGGCCCAGGTCCCCGAGGGGCGCAAGATCTTTGGCCGCATGACGGTGACCGAGAACCTGGAGATGGGCGCCTTTGTCCGCACCGACAAGGCCGCGATCCAGGAGGATATCGAACGCATCTTTGCGCTCTTTCCCCGCCTGAAAGAGCGCCGGCGCCAGTTGGGCGGCACCCTGTCCGGGGGCGAACAGCAGATGCTGGCGATGGGCCGCGGCCTGATGGCGCGGCCGCACATTCTGCTGCTGGATGAGCCCTCGATGGGCCTGGCCCCCGTCCTGGTGGAAAAGATCTTTGAGACGATCGTCGAGATCAACCAACAGGGCACGCCTGTCCTGCTCGTCGAGCAGAACGCCCTGATGGCCCTCTCGATCGCCCAGCGGGGCTATGTCCTCCAGACCGGGCGCATCGTCCTCCAGGACACCGCCGCCAACTTGCAGAAGAACGAGATGGTGCGGAAGGCGTACCTGGGGGAGAGTTGATTGGGGATTGGTGATTGGTGATTGGTGATTGGGACCACCGCTGCTCGATCCCAATCCTCAATCACCAATCCCCAGTCATCCCCCTTGACAATTCTCCCAATATACGCTATCCTACCACTGTGCACCACTCAGCACAAAGGAGGTGATCCCGGCACCCAAACAGCTGCCAAGAGCACCGTTGGACAGATCTCTCTCAAGGAGGAGAAACATGAAACGCACACTGTTTACCGTTCTGGCTCTGATCATGCTGGTGGGCGTGCTGGCAGGCTGCGGCGCGAAAAAGATCGTCGTAGCTACCGATGCCACCTGGCCGCCGATGGAGATGGTGGACGAAAAGACCAAGGAGTTCGTCGGCTTTGACATCGACCTGATGAAGGCCATCGCCAAAGAGGGCGGCTTCGAGGTCGAGTTCCGCAATGTTGCCTGGGACGGCATCTTTGCCGGCCTGGCCGCCGGCGAGTACGACGCCGTCATCTCTTCGGTGACGATCACCGAGGAACGCCAGAAGGAGTTTGATTTCTCCAACCCCTATATCAACGCCGGCCAGATCGTCATCGTCCTGGCCACCAATACCGACATTAACGGTCCGGAAGACCTCGGCGGCAAGACGGTTGCGGCGCAGATTGGCACCACCGGGGCGATGGCGATCCAGGAGATTGCCGGCGCCACGCTCAAGGGGTACGACGATATCGGCTTCGCCTTCGAAGACCTCCTGGCCGGCCGGGTGGACGCCGTGGTCTGCGATACCCCCGTGGCGGCGGACTATGCCGGGGTCCAGTACGCGGGCCAGATCAAGCTGGTCGGCCAGCCCTTTACCGACGAGTACTATGGCATCATGGTCTCCAAGGGCAACACCGAGCTCCTGACCAAGATCAACGACGGGCTGAAAAAGGTCCAGGACAAGGGCCTCGACAAAGAGCTGATGGCCAACTGGAACCTGAGCGGCGAGTAGGGAAAGCGATAGGAAACGGATAAGCGGATCGATCCACAGACAAACCAGGGCGAACCGTGTCCCGGCGAGTTCCGCTCTATCCACTTATCCGTTTCCTGATCCGCTTCCCGGGCTGCACCCGGCTCCAACCCGAGGAGGTCCCATGCCAGGTGGTGGTGGCGGAGGCGCGCGAGTAACCGACGCCGAAATTAAAAAGATACAGAGCACCATCCATCCCGACCGTCCGCCCCGTGTTGTCGTCACCGACGGGGCCCAGATCCCCCGCGAGCGCAGCCTCTTTGTCGCCTGGTGGGTGGCCATTGTCGCCGCCTCCCTGACGCTGCTCGCGCTGGTCATCTTTATCCCCGACCCCTATCGCCGCAGCCTGTTTGCCGTCTTTGACGGCGCCGACACGACGCTGCGCCTCACCATTGTCTCGATCGCCTGCGCCCTGGTCGTCGGGCTGCTGGCCGGCCTGGGGCGGGCTTCGAAGAACTCGATCATCAACGGCATCGCCTCCCTCTATGTCGAGATCATCCGCGGCATCCCTCTGCTGGTCCAGTTGTTCTGGATCTATTACGCCCTGGCCTGGTTCGTCAAGCTGCCCGGCTTCTGGTCGGCCGTCATCGGCCTGACCGTCTGCTACGGCGCCTATATCGGCGAGATCTTTCGCGCCGGCATCCAGTCCATCTCCAAGGGCCAGTGGGAAGCTGCCCGGTCACTCGGCATGAGTGGGGGGCAGGCCATGCGCCACGTGATCCTGCCGCAGGCCATCCGTGTCGTCCTCCCGCCTATCGGCAACGAGTTCATCGCCCTCTTGAAGGACTCGTCGCTCGTCTCGGTCCTGGCCATCTCCGACCTGCTGCGGCGCGGGCGCGAGTTCGTCGCGGTCAACTTTACCTCCTTCCAGACCTATACCACGGTCGCCCTGATCTATTTGCTGATGACGCTGGTCTTTTCGCGCGTGGTCTTTTACATCGAAAGGGGTATGGCCATCGAGAATCGGGAAGAGGGCCCGGTCTCTTTCATGCACCGGCTGGCCGCGCATGGCGCCGATTTCATCGTCCTGTACGTGCTGTGGATGCTGGTCAACGGCATCGTGGAGACGACGGTCGTCGGCCTGGCCAAGGAACTGGCCTACACCCAAGCCCCCTCCTTTGCTGGCATCTCGGCGGCCACGTGGAGCTACCTGGACGCCGGGACGCTCGGCGGCGTGTCGGTGCGCCTGTGGATCTCGCTCGGCATCGCCCTGGCCGGCTACGTGCTGTACACGCTGCTCTTTTGGTCCAAGACGGGACAGACCCCGGGCAAGATGGCCGTGGGCCTGCGTATTGTCGGCCCTGATGGCGGCCGCCTCGGGCTGCGGCGCGCGCTGCTGCGCCTTCTTCCTTTCCTGCTCGTGGTCGTGCCCGTCGCCATCTGGCGCCTCTACTGGGGCAGCAAGCTGACGCCCGACATCGATTCGCTCCACCTCATCCCCTGGACTGCCTACCTGTGGTTCGTCGTGCCGGTCGCCGCCCTGGTCGTCTTCTTCGTGACCCAACTCGGCCGCTACGGCCAGGGATGGCATGACAAGCTGGCCGGCACCTATGTGGTCCGGGCGTCGTGAGGAGGCTACTATGCCGGAATGGATGATCGAGATCGAGCACCTGAGCAAGTCGTTCGGCAGCATCCGGGCGGTGCAGGATGTCAGCCTGAAGGTGAAGCAGAGCGAGGTCCTGATGATCATCGGTCCCAGCGGCTCGGGCAAGAGCACGCTGCTGCGCTGCATCAACCACCTGGAGCGGCCGGAGTCGGGCACCGTGATCGTGGACGGCATCCCGCTGACCGACGCCCGGAACATTGACGCGGTGCGGGCGGAGGTGGGGATGGTCTTTCAGCAGTTCAACCTCTTTCCGCACCTGACGGCGTTGGACAACCTCACCCTGGCCCAGCAGATCGTGCGCAAGCGCGACCCCAAGCAGGCGGAAGAGATCGCTCACGAGCTCCTGAAAAAGGTGGGCATCCCGGAAAAGGCCGGCTCCTACCCGGCGCAGCTCTCGGGCGGGCAGCAGCAGCGCGTGGCTATCGCTCGCGCGCTGGCCATGCAGCCCAAGATCATGCTCTTTGACGAGCCCACCTCGGCCCTCGACCCCGAGATGATCAAAGAGGTCCTCGACGTCATGCTGGACCTGGCCAAAGAGGGCATGACGATGGTGGTGGTCTCGCACGAGATGGGTTTTGCCCGGGCGGCGGCCTCGCGGATCCTCTTTATGGACGCGGGCCGCATCGTCGAGGAAGGCACGCCCACCACCTTTTTCGAGAATCCCCGCGAGGAGCGGACGAAGCTGTTCCTGAGCCGCATCCTGTAGGCGGGCGGGCCGAGGAGCGGATTGCCGCCCAGTGCGGGATAGAGACACGGAGTGCGGCAGCCTTGCTGCTGCACTCCCCAGCGCTTTTCCGAGCGGGCACAAGGAGGTGCAGCGTACGCATTGCGGTGCCGTACAGGAGACGGTAGAGCGAAAAGGAGATGGGGCAAAAAACCTTCTTTAGAACATCGCCGCTTTTTTCCCCAGATGCGCTTTCTCGCCTTTCGGCTATCTCGCAAAGGAGGCACAACGTGGTCGAACGAGTCGCCATTGTCGGGGCCGGATGGTACGGGTACAAATCCATCACCCCCGAACTCTCGTACCGGGAGATCATGTACGAGGCGGCAGTGCGGGCCTACAACGATGCCGGGATCAACCCACGGACCGATGTGGACAGCTTCATCACCGTGGCCGAGGACATGACCGAAGGCACCAGCATCTTTGACGAGTATACCCCTGACCAGATGGGAGCGGTCCTCCGGCCCAACGAAACGATCCCCGGCGATGGGCTGCACGGCCTGGCCACCGCCTACATGCAGATCATGACGGGGCTGTTCGACGTCGTCGTCGTCGAGGCCCACAGCAAAGCCAGCAACATCATGCACCCGGCCCACATCGTCGCCTATGCCATGGATCCGATCTATAACCGGCCGCTGCAGCTGCACCCGTCGTTCGTGGCCGGCCTGGAGATGCAGCGCTACTGCTTCGAGACCGGCACGACCCTGGAGCAGTGCGCCCACGTGGTGATCAAGAATCGCGGCAATGCGATGTTTAACCCGCTCGCTGCCCATCCGGCGGACCTCGCCCTCAGCGATGTCCTCAACTGCGAGCCCGTGGCCGAGCCGCTGACCCGGCTGATGATCGCTCCGCCGGCCGACGGCGCCATCGTCTTTGTCCTGGCCGCCGAGCATGTCGCCCGCTCCCTGACCGACACGCCGGTCTGGATCCAGGGCGTCGGCTGGGCCAACGGCTCCTACAGCCTGGAGAACCGCGGCTGGGTGGACCTGGATTACGTCCGCCTGGCCGCCGACATGGCCTACCGCACGGCCGGAATCCGCCACCCCAAGGGCACGCTCGACTTTGTCGAGGTCGACGATTCCTACGCCTACAAGGAGCTGCAGCACCTGGAGGCGATGGGCCTCTGCCGGCCCGGCGAGGCCGGCGTGCTCACCGAAGAGGGGGCGACGGCGATGGAGGGCGACCTCCCGGTCAACCCCTCGGGCGGCACGCTGGGCTGTGGCCACCTGCTCGATGCCTCGGGGTCGGCGCGCGCGCTCGAATGCGTCCTGCAGCTGCGCGGCGAGGCCGGCCAGCGGCAGTTGGAGGACGTCACGACCGGCGCGGCCCTGGGCTGGCGCGGCGTCCCCACGACCGCTGCCGCGATGGTCATCCTGAGCAACGAGGACTGAAAGGAGAAAGCCATGAGAACACGTCGCGTTGCCGTTGTCGGTGCAGGGATGACCAAATTTGTCCGCCGCTCGCTCGAGACTGCCGACGAGCTATCCTGGCAGGCCGCCAAGATGGCGCTGGATTCGTGCGGCCTGACGCTCGACGAGATCGAGTGCGTGGCTTCGGGCAGCGCGCCCGACGCCTTTGACGGGGCGCACATGAAGAACGAGTACCTCTCGCCCGGTTCGGGGGCCTGGAACAAGCCCCACATCCGCTGCTACGTCGGCGGGGGGACCGGGGTCATGACCCCCATCCACGGCTGGTACCACATCGCCAGCGGGCTCTTTGACACCTGCCTGGTGATCTGCGAGGAAAAGATGTCCTCCTGCCAGCCCCACCCGCAGGGGGCCTTCCTGACGATCTTTGACCACACGCTGGAGCGCCCGTTGGGGCCGAACCTGCTGTGGATCTTTGCGATGGAGATGAACGCCTACATGCACCGCTACGGCCTCACCAAGCGCGACCTGGCGCAGGTGATCGTCAAGAACCGGGGCAACGCCAAGCACCACCCGTGCGCGCTCTTGGGCGAGGACATTGACATCGAAGAGGTCCTGGCGTCCGAGGCGATGGCCTGGCCGGTACAGCGGCTGGACGTCAGCCCCATCTCGGACGGGGCCGTCGCCCTCGTCCTGGCGGCCGAGCACGTGGCCCACCGCGTCACCGACAAGCCGGTGTGGATCGAGGGCTGCGGCTGGAGCCTGGAGACGTCGTACTGGACGAACCGGGACCTCGCCTACCCCTTGCAGGTGGAGCAGGCGGCACGGATGGCCTATGACATGGCCGGCATCACCGAGCCGCGCAAACAGATCAACATCGCCGAGCCGTACGACCCCTTTGACTACAAGGAGCTGCACCACCTGGAGGGGTTGATGCTGGCCGACAAGGGCAAGGCGCCGGAGATGACGGCGCTGGGCATCACCCGGCGCGACGGCGACCTCCCGGTCTGTCCCTCGGGCGGGCTGTTGGGCGTGGGCAACCCCATCGCCGCGGCCGGCCTGATGAAGGTTGCCGAGCTCTTTTGGCAGCTGCGCGGCGAGGCGGGCGGCCGGCAGGTGCCGGGGAACCCCAAGCGCGGCGTGGCCCAGGCCTGGGGCGACCTGATGCAGGTCGGCACCGTCATCGTCATGGGCATCGCCTAAGGAGGACGAGATGAGCGAACGCATCAAGGAATACCCGGGCACCTACGTCAAGGAACGGGCCTTTTCCGATGGGAGCGTCCTCCAGACCTGGTGGTACCCCAAGGCCGACTATGCCTGGGACGAGGGGGTGGCGATCGGCCGCTTCCTGGCCGGCCTGAAGGCGGGCAAGATCCTGGGCATCACCTGCCCCGACTGCGGCCGGGTGCTCGTGCCGCCGCGCATGGTCTGCGAGCACTGCTTCGCCCCGACGAGCAACTGGGTCGAGCTGCCGGGCACCGGCTACATCAAGACCTTTTCCATCGTCATCGTGCGCTGGGATATGGAGCGGCTGGAAAAGCCGCTGATCCCGGCCGTGATCGCCCTCGACGGGACGGAAGCTCTCAACGCGACGGGCGGCTTGATGCACCTCCTGGGCGAGATCGAGCCCAAGCCGGAGGCCGTGCGCATCGGCATGCGCGTGGAGCCGGTCTGGCTGCCGGCCCGCAAGCGCACCGGGGCCATCACCGACATCCAGTACTTTCGGCCGATCAAGGAGGGGTAAGATGAGCCTGACCGAACGCCTGCAATTTGCCCACGAGGCCAAAGCCTGGCAGGGGGAGATCCCCCTGCAGAACCGCTACACGATGGGGTTGGCCGGCGAGCGCTTCTTCCGCACGATCAAGGACGAGGCCAAGCTCACGGCCACCTACTGCCCCGAGTGCGACTATACCTACCTGCCGCCGCGCGCCTACTGCGAGCGGTGCTTCAGTGAACTCACCGAGTGGGTCGAGGTCCCCGCCCGGGGGACCGTCTACGCCTACACGGTGGTCCACTACGACCTGGAGGAACAGCCGCTCAAGGCACCGCAGGTCGTGGCCTTGATCGAACTGGAGGGCTGCGACGGCGTCCTGGTGCATCTCCTGGGCGCGGTTGACCCCGACGACGTCTGCCTGGGCATGCCGGTACAGGCGGTGTTCAAGAGCAAAGCCAAGCGGACGGGGGAGATCACCGATATCGCCTACTTCCGGCCGATGTAGCACGGGGCAGGAAGCAGGAAGCAAGAGAGCCCTTGCGCAGGCCATCATCTGCGCAAGGGCTCTCCTACTTGCGCGCGTCTCGCTACGTTCCTTCTGCCTCCTGCAGCGTGTCTCCTGCCCTCTCCCGCCTGACCAGCACGAGCGTCAGATCGTCGAACGGCGGCCGGCCGGCCGAGAACTGCTCGATCTCGGCCAGCAGCGCCCCGCGCAGCTCCCCCAGCGCTTCGCCGTCGTGCGCGCACATCACCGCCTCCAGCCGCTCTTCCCCGAACTGCTCCTCCGCTTCGTTGATCGCCTCGGTCACGCCGTCGGTGTAGAGAACCAGGGTGTCCCCCGGCTCGATCTGCACGCTGCGTTCCTCGAGGCGGACCTCTTTCATGATGCCCAGGATGATCCCGCGCGCCTCCAACTCCGTCACCCCGCCGGCCTGGCAGAGCAGCGGGGGGTTGTGGCCGGCGCTGGCGTAGCGCATCTCGCCTGTTCCGAGGTCGATCACGCCGCAAAAGACGGTGACAAACATCTCGGCCCGGTTGTCCGGCAGGAGCAGGCGATTGGCCCGCTTCAGCGCCTCGGCCGGCGCGTGGTGGCTGAGCACGCTGGCCCGCACCAGGCTCCGCGCCAGGACCATAAAGAGCGCGGCCGGCACACCCTTGTCCGAGACGTCGGCGATCACGATCGCCAGGCGATTTTCGGGCAGCTCGATAAAGTCGTAGAAATCGCCCCCCACCTGGCGCGCTGCCTGCCAGGCAGCCTCGATCGCCCAGCCGGGGGCCTGGGGCGGGGCCAGCGGCAGCAGGCTGCGCTGGAGATCGCGCGCTACCGCCAACTCTTGCTCCATCCGCTGGCGGGCGATCTCGGCCCCCCGCAGGCGGGCCTCCTCGATGGCGATGCCGGCCTGGTTGGTGATCCCGGCCAGGATGGTGTGCTGCCGGGTGCTCAGGATGGCGAGCCGGTGCTCCATGCCGAGCACGAGAATGCCCGAGACCTCGCCCCCGGCCATCAGCGGGATCAGCCAGATGGCCCCGGCCCCCATCTCCTGGCGCAGGCTCGGCGGGATGGACTGTAGTTCCTCGTCCGCGACCAGGACCACCGGCCGCGCCGTCGCCACGGCCTCGTCCAGGGCAGGCATTGTTCCCGGCGGCAGGGGCATGGCCGCCAGCACCTCGGGGGGCACGCCGTATCCCTGCACGGCGCGGAACAGGCCCGCGCCGCGGTCCCGCAGAAAGACGATGCAATGCTCCACTCCGACAAGGAGCGGCACCAGGCGCACGACCACCTCCAGCAATTCGTTCAGGCCGCGGGCCTGGGCAATGTTCTGCGTCACCTGCAGGAGGGCGTTGAGCACCCAGGCCTCCTCTTGCTGGGCGACGTACAGGCGGGCATTCTCCAGGGCCACGGCGATCTGGTCGGCCAGCGTGCGCAGGATAAAGATATCTTCCTCGTCAAAGGCGCCGACCTCGCTGCTCTGGACGTCGAGCACGCCGACGAGCTCGTCCCCGACTTTGAGCGGGACGGCCACCTCCGAGCGCACGTCGGTCTGGTCGGGCAGCCAGCGCGGGTCCTGGGAGACGTCGTCGGCAATGGCCGGTTCGCCGTGGCCGGCCACCCAACCCACCAGCCCTTCACCCACGTCGACCCGTCCCCCGCGGGCCTGCCAGAAGGTGCTCTGCGGATCGGTGCTGGCGCGAAAGATGACTTCGTCCCCCGCCGCGTCGAGGGTAAAGAGGTGCACGTGGGCGTACCCAAAGCGCTCCCGTGCCAGGTGGACAACCTTTTCCAGGAGGGGATCGATCTCCAGGATCGAGAGGATGCTGCGCATGACCTCGGAGATGGTCTCCAACTGCACGGCACGGCGGCGCTGCGCCTCGTACAGGCGCGAGGCCTCGATCGCGACGGCGGACTGCTCGGCCATCGCCTGGAGCAACGTCGTGTCCGCCTCGTGAAAGACGCCCGGCTCCGGGTGGGTCAGGGTGATGACGCCCCAGACGTTGTCCCGGTGGACGATCGGCACGGTCAGGACCGAGCGCACGTCGCGCCCGGTGGGCAGCCAGCGGGGGTCGGTATCGACGTCCGGGATGAGGGCCGGCATACGGTTCTCGGCAACCCACCCGGCCAGGCCCTTGTCCAGCACCGGCTGCAGGTCGACCGGGCGCACGCCGTGGCGGTCGATGGCGCGCGGCGGCTCGCGCCGCGAGCCCAGAAGCACGATGGTGCCATCCTCGGCGCGCAGGCTCTCCACGGTGCGCTCGAGCAGGCGGCTCAACAGGTCGTCCAGGTTCAGCCGGCTGGTGAGGTCGCGGCCGACGCCGTAGAGGATCTCGAGCCGGTCGCGTTCTTGCCGCACCTGGGCGTAGAGGTCCGCATTCTCCTGGGCGATGCGTTCCAGCTCGACGGCGCGCTGGCGGGCCGCCTCATAGAGGCGGGCCTTTTCGATGGCGATAGCCGCCTGGTTGGCGATAAAGGAGAGGATGCGCAGGTGCTGCTCGGTATAGGTGTTGGGCCGCATGTTCTGGATGGAGAGGGAGCCGATCATCTCACCGCGCGAGAGCAGCGGCACAAAGACGGCCGAGCGTGGCGGCGCCGTGCTGATGTAGCGCGGCCGGGCCGGAAGCTGGTCCATCTCCCGCTCGAAATCGCGCACCAGCAGCGACTGCTTGGTCTGCCGCATCCAGCCGACGATGCCCTCGCCGGGCTGCAAGGTGACCGTCAGCGGGTCCTGACGCCGGCCCTCGGCCATGCGCAGCTGCAAGGTGTAGCTGTCGCCGTCAAAGAGGCCCAGGTGAAAGATCGACGTGTCCACGACCCGGCTGGCCTGCTCATAGATCAGCCCGCAGAGCCCCTCGACGCTCAGCTCGGCCTGGACAATGGCGCGGGCGACCTCGTTGAGTGTAGCCAGCTCACGGGCCAGGCGCCGCTGCTCGTTGGCCGCGGCAAAGAGGCGCTGCACGACGACGCTGGTCCCGATGAGGCCGCCGACGACGAGGGCCAGGGTGAACCCGTTTTCCCGGTAGGCCAGGACGACGAGGAGAGCCAGGGGCAGGGGGAGCAGCTCCATCAGGATGGAGGGGCCGATGACGGCGCGCAGCCATTCGCGCAGGTTGCTCCAGCCTCCCAGGAGGGCTTCGGCCGCGCCCCAGCCCAGGTGGTCGAGGACGAACCAGGTGACAAAGAGGATCAGGGCCGGCCCGACGACGTGGGACCCGAGGGGCAGATCGAGGGGCATCGTCCCGCCGGCCGCGGTGTAGAGGCCGGCCGCGGCCAGGGCGATCAAGATCTTGAGCCCGCTGTCCAGAAAGGCGTTGCCGACCAGCATGGGGGCGGCGACGCGGCGGGCCTCGCGGCGCATCCGCCACGTCTCGAGCAGGCCGCGCTCGACCTGGTAGAGCAGCGCCCCACACCCCACCACCAGGGCGCCGCCGGCCGGCCCCAGGAGCAGCAGGGCTGCCAGGTCCAGGATGCCGACCAGGCTGTGCGTCGCCCGGGGGACGACCTGGCTTCCGAGCCCCTTGATCAGCAGGGTCAGGAGGATCAAGAGCACCCAACTTTCGGGGGACCCATAGGTCGGCAGGCGGCGGATGGCAAGCAGGAGCGCCGCCCACCCGGCCAGGCCCATCAGGCCGGCCAGGATCAGAAAGGCGGTCTCGCGTTTCCGGACGGCGATCATGGCGATTTCGCTCTCTGCATGGTGTCCATGGCCTGCAGCGCAGCGTCACGGGTGTCAAAGATCGCCAGGATCTCGGCGAATCCCGCCATGCTCAGCACCCGGCCCACGCGGGGCTGGGCGCAGCAGAGGATCAGGCTGCCGTCGCGCTGGCCCAGCTCCTTGGCCGTGACCAGGAGCACGCGCAGGCCGCTGCTGCTGATGTAGGTAACCTGGGCGAGGTCCACCAGCACGAAGCGCTGGGCGGCCTCGAGCGGCCCGCGCAGCATGCGTTCCAGCTGCGGGGAGGTGATCGCGTCGATGCGCCCCTTGGGGGTCACCACGGCCGTGCCCGCGGCCAGGCCGGCGCCGGGCGTGCAGCGGCGGACCATCGTCAGGACGTTCTCGTCGCCCTCCCGGACGAACTCGACGCGGTCCATCATCCGGCGGATCAAAAAGATGCCCAGCCCGCCTTCCTGCCGGTCCTCGAGCGCGGTGTGCAGGTCGGGTTCCGGGATCTCGTCGGGGTCAAAGGGACGGCCGTGATCGCGGATCTGGATGACCAGGTCGCAGCCTTCTTGCCAGCAGCGCAGCAGCAGGGCGCCGTCCGTCCGGCCGGCGTAGCCGTGCATCATCACGTTGGTCGCGGCCTCGTCCACCGCCATCTGGACGGCAAAAACGTCGCGCTCGCCCATCTCCAGTCGGCGGGCCACCGCGGTCACCAGCTCGCCGATGGCGCTCAGCTGGTCCAGCCGGGCGGGAAAGGTCTGATCGGCCAGGTACGGCTTTGTGCTTGCGTTCATCCAGGACCCCCGGGTATCGGTGATCGGGTAGCGGGTAGCGGTGATCGGGGATTGGTGATCGGTGATTGGGTATCGGGTAGCGGTGATCGGGTACCAGGTACCAGCATGTCCGGTGTGATCTTGCCGATCACCAATCACCAATCCCCGATCACCAATCATAACACAACTGCGCCGAACCGGCAACATCGGCTTGACAATCACCGCGTTTCCAGGTACACTTGTACCAGGCGTTTCCTGGGCAGACTGAAGCCGGCCCCGCCCGGCAGCACCTGTGAGGGCAGCCACAGGACCAGGCGGGGATGTGGAGGAAGCCTTTGCGGAGAGTCCTTTCACTCCTTCTGGTGATTGTCTTTATTGTTGCCTTCTGCTACTTTGCCTGGCAGGGCAAGTGGCTGGGTATCATCGGGTGGATCCTCACCGTGTTTCTGCTCATCGACCACGGTGCGCGCATCCTCTTTGATGTCTACGGCCAGGACCACCACTGGGCGACGGGGATCATCTTTTGGATCGCCAGCATCTTTATGGGCATTCTGGGCATCCAGATTGTGACCCGCGACGGCCAGATTCGCCGGATCCGGCCCTCGGGCCCGTTGGCCACCGTCTTTGCCCGCATGGGAGCAAAGGGGCTGATCATCATCGAGAACGGCGCGGCCGTCGTCCTGGAGCAGAGCGGGCGCAATACCGCCGTGCAGGGGCCGGGGCTCTACTGGACCAGGCGCTTCGAGTTCATCGCCCAGGTGGTGCCCTTGCAGCCGCGCCTCACGGAGCGCGATGTGCTGGGGATTCAGACCGTGGATGGCCTGTCCCTCAGCATCCGGCCGGTCACGGTCGTGTACCGTGTCGCGCAGAACTTTGATCCGGCCACCGGTAAGTACGTGTTCAATCCGGCGGACGTACTCAACCTGTTCTACATGGGAGGACATCTCTACACGGCAAAGCAGGGGGCCGGTCCGACAAAACAGGGGTCGAGCACGGAAGAGGAAACGCAGGAACCGGCCGCGCAGCGGCTGGTAATGCCGGACGAGCGCATCCATCGGCTGGTCGAGCAGGGCCTGCGCAACAGTCTGGCGGCCAGGAGCTTGACGCACATACTCACAGGCGTGGCTGGCAGCACGCGGCTGGAGATCGTCCACGCGACTCTCCTCGCCGCCGCTGCGCCGGCCGCTGCCCTGGGCGTACAGATCACCGCGATCGAGCTGGGCCGCATCGAGGTTTCGCCGGAATATAAACAGTTCCGGGCTGCCCTCGTTCAGAGGAGCATCATCCAGACGATCTCGATTGGGCTGCATGATGCTCTGAAGGCGATGTTGCCGACCGGCGTTACGCTGGGAGACGCGCTGCAAAGAACCGATCCACAAATCAGGGCTATGCTCGCGACGATGGTGGAGCAGGTCCTCTATCGGGTGGTCCCCCTTCCCCCCATTGCGGATGAGCCCGAGAAGGGCTCGGAGCAGTCCAGTGGGGGGACTCCGACGACGGGTGCTGGCGCCCATACACCGGGAAGCAAGTGGGGCCCCGTTTAGTGTTCGTCCGTGTCGTCTCCTATCCAGATCCGCGGTTCAATGGGCGGAGGCGGCTGCCACTCTTGCTGCAGAATCTCGGTGGGGAGGCCCAGGGTCTGCAGCACCTGGGCCAGCATATCGTAGAACCCATCGTGGCGGATCGTCCATGCCGGGTCGGCTGGCGCTGAATCCTGGGGGAGCCAGCCGGCCGGCGAGGTGAACGCGTCATAGATGGAGGCGATGAGGCTCCCGAGTTCCGAGCGCAGCCACAGCTCACGGCCGCGGCCGCGGCGGGTCGTCTCGTCCGGGTCGGCCTGGTAAAAGTCCTGCGGCAGGTATCCCAGGGCTAGCAGCAGCGTCTGCACCGCCATCTGGCAGCCCTGTTGGTAGAACAGCGGCGATTGCTCGGGAGAGGACTCTGAGCCCTCCTCCTCACTACCGTGGAATTGCAGCGCAGCCATCTTGGCCGTGTACAGGGATCGCAACAGGTCGAAAAGGTCGCTGCTTCTCCAAAGCTCAGTCAACATCGTTTCGTCTCCAACCTGGAACAGAAATCTTGTTCGCCTTCAGCATATCACAACGGCACCGGCTTGTCAATTCGCAGAAGGAGGCGCCATGTCCCGGGGAAACCTGATGGAGTACTGCCCGCTGCAGGTCCTCAGCTACGAGGATACCGAGAAACTCGTGGCCGGCGTGCGCGACGAAATGGAGCGGAAGGATGTCCCGGCCCGGCTGCCGGCCGCGGTACGGCCGGCCTGGAATGAGGTGACCGCCATGGTCCGCCAGGCACTCTTGGATGCGCGGCTCTTTGGCGCGCCCACGGGCCACGCCTGGATCACCCGGATCGAAGACCGCATGGACCACTGGCAGACAGCGCTGGGCGCCGACGACTACCGCGCCCTGCGCATCGCCTACATGGACTATCTCGACAGCCTGTACGGGGCGATCCTGCGTCACGCCCTGAGCCACATGCCGTTGAGCGTCATGATGCCCATGGCCCAGCTGCGGCTGTACCGCGTGTCGCTCTATCGCTACACGATGGTCAAGAACGCCGCCGACGGAGCCGGCTCTTCCAAAGGCGCCCTGGAGCAGGTCGTCGAGATGATGTACAACGGGGGCGGGCGCTTCGAGCTCGATTTTGAGGTCAAGATGCGCGACGAGTAGGAGCTTGCCCGGATCCGCTCAGGCCGGCCGCTGCCGTTTCTGGCCCTGGAGCCGTGATCGGAGGTACGTCAGAAATAGCCCCAGGTATTCGTCGAACTCGACCCGCGGCTTGACCTCGAACGGCTGCACCCGGGGGAGGTAGAGGGTGGCCGCGGGGGAACCCTCGGGGATATCATAGACCCAATGGAATAGGTTCTCTGGCTGCCATTGGTCTAGATGTCCCTTCAGGATATCCTGCAGGGAACCCAGAACATCCGCCCCTCCCGCCTGCTCTTGTTGTAGTTGTGTGAGCTGGGGCAAGTTTCTCTCCAGCACGGAGGTGATCCGATCCAACATCCCCTGCCAACTGGAGGGCAATTCCTGCTGCAGTAGAGAACGCACCAGGGAGAGCCGTTCCTCTGGACGCAGCAGTAGGGCCTCGTCGCCAGCCAGCACAGGTAGAATTCGAACGATGGCCTGGGCCAGGCTGTGCAAATCATGGTGCCAACGTGGGAGCAACTGATAAGACAACAACTGCTCGATTCTGCCCTGGGCGACTTGCTCGATGCGTGCGATCTTGTCTCTGGCCTCGGCAATCGCGTCGAACGCTTCCCGGATCTTGCGTTCCTGCTCTTCGGCCCTGGGATCGGCGGCGTTCCTCCTCAGTTGTGCTATCTCGGCGGCCTTCGTTTGGATGATCTGCTGATCCCAATCCCATTCTCGAACGATCTGCCGGCCGAGTTCGGCGAACCAGTCCAGGTTGGCCGAGACAACACGTGCGGCTTTCCGCAGCAAGTCCTCGCGATTGCCCATCTGCTGGGCTGCCTGGGCCATCATCTCCAGGCGCGTATCATCCAACAGCTGCTCAGTCCATTTGTCACCGCTGTATGGGTGGTGGCTGCGGTACGCCTCAAGCTGCTCGGACAACGTATCCACAAAATCCAGCCAGCTCAAGGGAAACTGCTCCGCGATACACCTGGTTGCACATTCCTCGGCCTGCAGGGATGTTGGGCCACCTGGAGCGTTACCCGCTAATCGAGTAAAGATGGTGTGTGCGAGGACGGCGAGATCATGCAAGCCCGGCTTTCGCTCTGGCAATAGGGCTTCTGCCAGCCAACGCTCAATCTTGGCCCGCGCCTTCTCTTCGGTTTCCTCTTGGGACCAGGTGACCAACTGCGGCCAGTTCTGTAGGACCAGGTCCGTGACTCGTCTCTTCAGCCAGTGGGCAAGACCGTTCATGTAGGTTACGTGCGCCGCGGGCAGGTTGGTCTCCGTAACATCGAGCAGCATCGGCGTTAGTGTCTTTTCCAGAATCCCCTGAACGCGCAGCTTGCGCGAATCTTCACTCTCCGTAGGGTCTTGCTCTCTAATCTGGTTCGGCAGCAGGGCGGCGATCCGCGCCAACTCACCGAGCATGTCGGACCAGCTGGGAAAGAACTCTTGCTGTATCCACAGATAGAGCAGCCGGGCTCTTTCGGGGGGAGGAGCGGCATTGGTCCTCAATTCATCCCATTCATTCCAGCGCCGCTGGACAAAGCGCGCCAGGCGCAGCGACAGGTGCCGGGCAAGGTTGGTGCGTAATAGCTCGGTCGGGGAAGATGGTAGCGGCACTCCCAGGGTGCGGATCGAAACATTGCCATCGGAATCTCGGCGTACGGCGGCTTGGGCCTGCACCAGAAACGTAACGCGGGCTTCCTCGCCTGCCCGGTCTTGTTTCAACCAGTCCAACAGGCTGGTCCAATCGTTGAAGCGCAGCGGCCGGCCAACTGCGCTGGTTAGCAGGACCATCAGTGTGCCGCCGAAAAGCAGCCGCGTTCCCTTGTAGATGAAACAAGCCATGTCCAGAACGGTTCCAATGATGACCAGGGCGACGAGTCTCTTGTCGAGCGGCATAATCCGGTGGAGTGCCACAAAGAGGAGGCCGCCAACCAGGCCCGTGAGGAGAACCAGGGAGATTCCTCCCAGATAGATATTTTGAGTCTTACTGACGGCAGCCCACGCTATGCTGAGTACGCTCACCAGGGCGGTGAGAAACGGGGTCAGGGCGAAGCAGAAAAAGGCATAGCGCACATAGTACGTTTCCTGCCAGGGGGACTGCCGGGGAAGGTGCAGCTTGAAGCGCCGGAAGAGGAACATGCGCGCCGTCTCCAGGAAGAGCATCAGGATCAGGGCGAAAAAGAGCATGATGTCGGTGGGAAAGTTCTCCATCACTGGCCTCCCAGGCGTTTCAGGTTGGCCCGATTATAGCGAACCCTGGACCGAATGTCAACCGCAACGGAACTGCCAACTGGCCACTGCCAACTGCCAACCGCCAACTGACTCCTCACAACAGCCGCGCGTTCAGCAACACCCACAGCGCCGCGTGCGTGCCGGCCGAAAAGAGCAGCACCAGCGCGGCGTACTCCTTGCCCCGCCCCTCGGGCACGGCGCGCGCGAACAGGTACCCGGCCAGCAGCGTATAGGGCAGGGCCGCCGGCGCAAAGAGGTCCCAGTCCATCGCCGCGCTCAGGTCGGGGTAGAGGGTGGAGGCAAAGAGAACCAGGCCGGCCGCGCCCAGGGCCAGCGCCACCGCTAGCGGGTCGCGCCAGGGCATCCGCCGCCAGTGAAACGCCGCCACCAACCCCAACAACGGCAGCACGACCGGCGCCACCAAGAGGTGCTCGTTGACCACGTTGAGCAGGTGGGTCAGGGAAAAGAGGGTGTACGTCTCGGCGCTGCGCAGGGGCACCAGCATGTAGGGGTTGTTCCCGCGGGTCCAGGCGCCCCGGAAGAGGTGCCCCAGGTCGTAGCCGGCCGCCAGGAAGAGGCCCAACAGCAGTGCCGCCGTCAGCAGGCCGGCCAGGAGGGTGCGCCAGACGCGGCGCGAGTTTCCGGGCTCGCGCAGGGCCCTGACCAGGGTATAGACCACCGCCGGCCCCACCAGCAGTGCCTGCAGGTGACAGACCCCGGCCACGACCCACAGCGCCGCGACGACGGCCGGCGAGCCGCGCCCTTGCAGGCAACGCGCCATCTGCCAGAAGAGGGCCAGCAGCGCCACGGTGACAAAGGCATAGTTCTCCAGGTAGCCGAACCCGAACTCGATCGTCCCCAGGGTGATGAGCAGGCCAAATACCAGGCCCTTTTCCGGGCGGGTCCGCCCCAGCGTGTCACCTAGCGCCGCCGCCAAGGCCACATAGAGCGCGCCCAGGAAGAGGCCCGTGACGACGTAGACGTCGGGCACGCTCCAGCCCCACAGGCGCTCGGCCCATTGGTAGAGGGTCGTGTGGACAAGGAACGGCAGCATCTCGGGCTCGTTGAAGCGGTAGCCCGCGCCGATGCGGCCGATCAGGCTGGGGCCGTCGCCCCAGAGGATGCGGGCCCGCAGCAGGTACCCCAGCGGCACAAAGAGGAGCCCCAGCAGCAGCGCCCGGCCGGCCGGCCGTAGGCGCCACGTCGCCCGCCGCCAGCCCCGCCAGAGCCACTCCCCCAACAGCGCCGTATCCCGGCTCACCGCGGGGACCGCCACCAGCGCCACCACGGCGAGGGGCAGGAGGCGCTGCACCGCGCGGGGCAGGAAACCGGTCTGCGGGTAGAACGGCTCCAGCATCTTGAGCCCCCAGCTCTTGGCGCCGCCGAGGAGCGGGGCCAAGAGCGGGAAGAGGGCCACCCCTACGGCCAACACCAGGCAGGCGATGACAAACGGACCCATGACCAGGGCCCCGCCCTCCCCGGCCCGCTCCGGCGCATCGTCTTCCCCGTGCCGGGCACGGCAGAACCCCGCCACGACTGCCCCCAGCCCGAACACCGCCAGGAGCAGGCCGGCCCACGGCAGTGCCGCCTGGCGGGCCGGGCCGTAGAGGGCGATCAAGGCGACGACCAGGGCGACGGGCAAGATCGCCCGCCACGATACCGGCCACTCCAGCAGATGCGCCAGGGCCGAGGCGGCCAGCCCCACGGCGGCCCACAGGATCACCAGGAGCCACGGCGGGGCCGGCGGGGCCAGCGGGGCGGAAAAGTGCAGGCGGTCTACAATCACCCCCAGCGTCCGGGGATCGCCGGGCGGCGTGAACGGCGCGGTGCGTACCCCGACGACTGTCTCCCACCGCCAGGCGTCGGGGACGTCATAGACCACCTGGTAGAGGGCCGGGCCGGCCGGCGGCAGAAAAGTCGCCAGATCCTGCCCATCCAGGGAGAGGGTCACCTCCGCAGGGGGGATGCCCGCGGGCCGGGTGCCGTCCAGCCGTATCGTGACGATCCGCGGCGCGCCGATGTGCGGCAGCCGCAAGGCCGTGGCGTCGCGCGTCCAGCGGTAGGTGTAGCTGCCGTGCTCTTCCCAGTCGTTCGCGTTCTGGATGCGGCCCCACTCCGCGCCCCCCAGGTCCAGGGTGTACCCACCCGCGAGCCGGCCGGCCGTCCAAAGGCCGGCCAGCGCCAGGAGCAGCAGGACGATCGGGGCCAGGAGCGCATGCCAGAGACGGCGCATAGGTGCCCTCGCTACCGGACGACGATCTCGCCCAGATCCAGGAAATCGCCCACTTCCACCCCCTCCGCCGAACGCACGGGCAGGCGCGTGGCCGTGGCCGGGTCGTACACGGCCGCGATCAACCGATACCGCCCGGCCGGGGCGCCCGTGGGGATGCGGAGCGGGATATCGTCGCGGATCCACTGCCCCGGACGCCAGGCGGTTGTCCCGTACCACTGGCCTGCCGGCCCGTCCCACTGCCCCTCCAGCCGGCCGTCCTTCAGGAGCTGGACGCTCACCGCATAGGCTGCCGGCACGCTCGCCAGGGCGTGCCACTCCAACGCCAGCGGGACGCCGTCGCCCGGGGAAAAGGTGCGGTCGGCCAGCTCGTAGGCGGCCAGCTCGATGGAGGCCCCGAAACGCGCTCCGCTCGCCTCCGCCGGACTGTGCGGCCGGACGAGGCGCACGCCGGGCTCCAGCGGCTCTAGCCCCTGGACCTGCCCGCCGGAGACCGCGAAGCGGCCTAGCGGCACAACCTCGACGACCTGCTCGCCGTAATAGACCCACAGCGCCACAAAGTAGGCGCCGTCGACGACGGTGGGCCAACCGTCGGCGCCGGGATGGGCTGCCAACTCCACGGGGATGAGGTGCAGGGGATCGGCCAGCTCCAACTGCGCCCGGCGCGCGGCCAGGTCGGCCTGCAGGTACAGCGTCCCCTGGTCGGGCAGCCAGGCCGGCCCCCACCAGGCATAGTGGTTGGCGCTGCTGAAGCTGTCTTCCCAGACCTCCAGGGCCAGCCGCAGCGGCCGGCTGTTGTCGCTGTACCACCGCAGCGCCACCTGCACGGTGCTGTCGGCCGTGGTGGTGGAAGGAAAGAGGAGCGCCTGCTGCGGCTGGCCCTGCACGCCGGGCCTCGCCCCGGCCTCCACCAGCGCCGCCCAACAGGGCCAGATGGGGACATAATCCGGGGAGGCCACGATGGCGACCCGGCCGGGAAGCGGGTGGGGCCCGCTGCGGCAGGTGGAGGGGCCGGCGGGCAGGGCGCACTCCTCGGACGTTCCATCCGCCCAACGCAGCGTGACCGTCGCCGGCTCAAAGGCCGCGAACGAGAGGAGCAGGGCGCCGGTGCCCGCGGCGCCGGCCAGGTCCTCGCGCGTGCTGACCTGGACGGCATCGACGTACAGCGTCATCGATTCCCCGGCCAACAGCATGCGCTGGGCGCCGAACTCGTTCTGCACCCGTTCGGCCAGCGGCTCCTTGGTATGGACCGCGCCCGGTTCCAGCCCGGTGTAGGCTGTGGCGCGCAGGTCGAGAAACGAGACGATGTCCGGGCTGCGCCGGTAGAGGACCATCCCGCCGCCGGTCCAGATGGCGTCGGCGGAGCAAAAGCCCAGCGGCAGGGGGTTGTCGTCGGCGTCGAGGAGGGCATAGCCCGGCTCGCGGCCGGCCAGGCGCCGGTCGTAGCCGCCGTAGGCGGTGCTGAGCCGGCCCTGGACAGGATGGTCCAGCAGAAAGTAGGAATAGAGGCCCAGGATAACGCGGGAGCGGTCGGGCCGCCCGGTGAGATAGACCTCCGCGCCGGGAGGGATCAGCTCGACGGCCTTTTCCACCTGCATAGCCGCGGCGTCAAAGTGGGCCGGCCGGCCCCAGTAGCGGGCGACCAGCCGCGCGTCGGCGGCCACGACCAGGCCCAGGAAGAGCACCAGGACTCCCCCGAGCACGGCGCGCCAGGCCCGGCCGGCCGGCCGTTGCTCGCGCCGCCAGGCGGCCAGCCGGGCCGCGGTGTCCACCGCCGCGCCCCAGAAGAAGGGGACGACAAAGACGGCGCCCTTTAGAAAGGCGTAATGGTACGGGCGGAAGCGCTCCACCAGGCCGGTGGGAAGGCGCAGGGCCTCGGCCAGCGGCAGGAACCAGCCGCGCAGCCAGGCCAGGTAGAGGAGCACGGGCAGGAACACGGCGGCCCAGATCCAGCGCGGCCGGCGCGCCACCAGGACGCCCGCGGCGCCGGCGATCACGAGCCACGGCAGCGCCGCGGCGAGGCCGGCCCACAGGGCGGGCAGCGCCTCCGGCGTCCGGGAGAAGGGCGCCAGGCCCAGGAGCTGGGCGAGCGTGGGAAAGCTAAAGAGCCCCAGCGTCGTCGTCTGCTGGTTGTAGCGCGAGGAAAAGCCGTGCCCATAGTCGATGATGGGGCCGATGGCGAGGACGACGGCCAGGCCGGCCGTGGCCAGGCCGGCCGCGACGGCGACAGCGATCGCCTGGAGCCTCGCCTGGGGGCGGGCCGCGGCCGCATCCCGGGCCGTGGAACGGGCCCGCGCCACCTCATACAGCCCCAGCCCCACCGCCACCGGCACAAAGACCGTCAGCGCGGGGTAGTAGGCTACGGGGAGGGCGGCCACGGCCAGGCCGCCCAGGAGCGCGGTGCGCCACGAGGTGTGGCGCAGCGCCAGGAGCCACAGCGTCAGCGCCAACGGCACGAGCGGCATGGCCGCCATCTGCATGCCAAAGTTGAAAAAGGCGGTCCACAGCGTCAGGGCGGAGAGACCGGCAAAGGCCGCGGCGATCGTCCCCGCCCAGCGGCCCAGGCCAAAGCCCAACCGCAGGAGCGCGTACCAGGCCAGCGCCGTGAGCCCATAGAGCAGGGCCACGGTCGGGGCAAAGGTGCGCAGCGCGTCCCCAACGCCCGGCAGCACCCCGAGCGCGCCCTGGAGGACACAAAAACCCAACGTCATCCCAATGTGCGGCGGCGCGGCGTTCAGGTCGCGCAGCGGGTTGGGCGGCATCTCGATCATCCGGCTCACCGGCACCTGCTGCAGGTACGCGGTGATCGGCATATAGTTCTCCGGGTCCCAGTTCTCCCCGCTGGGGACGCTGTAGCCGTATGAAAAGAGCGGCAGGACCGCCACGACGGCGGCGGCCAGGGCCAGCAGCAGGGCCGGCCCGTGTTCCCATACCCCCTGCCGTTCCATCCAGCCGCGCACGGGATGGACCGGCCCTGGGTCGGGGGTGCCGGCGGGCTCCTCCGCTCTGCGCCGCGCCAGGCCGTGGAGCAGCAAGGTCAACACCAGGGCCAGGAGCAGGGCCAACGCCAGTCCGGCCGCCAGGTTCAGCACCGTCCACACGGCATAGTACCCGACGAGCAGCAGGACGACGTACCCGACCAGCGGCGCCAGCACGACCGCGTAGGCGCGCCACTCGCGCGGCAAAAGGTAGCCAACCCACCTGCCCAGGGCAAAGAGGGCTGCCAATCCCAGACCGAAAAAGACAAGCAACTCCAGGGCAATCACGCTTCACTCCCCACGCTTTACAGCCAACCCCGCCGCTTGATCCACAGGTACATGCCGATGGGGGCCACCAGCATGATGGCCAGGGTCACCACCAGCAAAGGGATATTGATCCAGGCGGTATCCGCGGGACGGGGCAGGAAATAGTTCATGCCAAAGAATCCGGCGATGAACGAGAGCGGCATGAAAAAGGTGGTGATGATGGTCAGCGTCTTCATGATCTCGTTCATGCGGTTGTTGATCACCGACAGGTAGGTGTCCATCGCCCCGCTGACCAGGTCGCGCATACTTTCGATGATGTCGTTCAGCCGGACCAGGTGGTCGTAGACGTCGCGAAAAAAAGCGCGGGCCTCGGCGTCGATCTGCGGAAAGTCGCCCCGCGCCATCTTGTTGAGCACCTCGCGCTGTGGGACCATGATGCGGCGCAGCCGCAGCAGGGCGCGCTTGAGGCCAAAGATGCGCTCCAGCGTTCTCGGCGCCGGCCGGTCAAAGACCTCGTCCTCGATGCGGTCGATGACCTCTTCGACCTGCTCTACGGCCGGCATATAGTCGGCGACCAGCTCGTCGGCCAGGCGGTAGGCCAGGTAGTCGGCCCCCTTCTGCAGGTGGCGTTCGTCGCGGTGGCAGGCGCCCCACACGCGGCCCACGGCGGCGATGGAATAGTCGTGATGGGTGACGACATAGTTCCGGCCCAGGAAGATGTCCAGCTCCATCGTATCGACGTGCTCCTCGCCCGCGTCGATATCAAAGAGGACCGAGTGCAGGACGACATAGACATACCCGCCCCAATCGTCCACTTTGGGGACATGGTTTTCTGCCAGGGCGTCGTCCACGGCCAGCGGGTGGAATTTAAAGATGTCGCGCAGGATCGGCTCGCAGGCCGCGTCCGGTTCGCCCTCGAAATCGACCCACAAGAGGCCCTCGGCGTCGGCAAGCGCGTCGCGATAGCCGGCGGGGTCGAGGTTGGCCTGGCAATGGCCGTCGGAAGTACGGTAGAGGGAGCGGATCATGGCGCCTCCTGCGAGCCTGCGTCCTCCGCGTTCTGGGGGTCGAAAAGACCTCGTCGGCTACTCTGCCGCCGATATTGTACTACGACATCGGGCCGCAGGCAAGCGGGGCCGCCCCGCCGGATTGACATGCGCGAAGGTACACCCCCCTACCGCTCGACCACCCCCTCCTCGACGTAGCGGGTGAGCTCGCTCACGCTCAGGCCGGCGATGCCCATCTTGTCCAGCGTGCGCCCGCGCCGCCAGTAGTCGGTGCGGTGGATGATGCAGGCCAGACGGATGATGCTGTCCATTCCCCGCATCGACACGCCATAGTGCTGCCCCAGGGCCACCATGGGCACCAGGCTCATGGGGATGTCTTCAAAGATGTAGCGGTGGTTCAGTGTTGGGGGAGCATTGATGCCGTAGTATCCGGGCTGGTTATGGATCGCCTCGTGGAGATCCTGGCCGGTCGAGTCGTAGGCCATCTTGAGCCACTCCAGCGCTGTCCGGGCGCGGATACCCAGGGACGCCGCCACTGTGACCCGCTCCCGGTCCAGTACCTCGAGCACGCGGGCCACGGAGGGCGTTACCCCCTCGATGTAGAACTGGAACTCGCCGTGGGTGGACTCGATGCGCCCGGCGTTGAGGATGGTCAGGGCGGGATGAAAGATCGCCCCCATGTTGTTCAGGCCGGTGTGGAGCACGTTGACGCCGTCGATGAACTGCGGATAGGCCGGGGCCAGGGCCGCGAGCGCCCGCGGGGTGCGTGTGGCCGGCATGGCCGCCAGCGGCACCGCTTCCTTGATGCTAAAGATGCGTGCCTGGGCCGGCCCGTCCGAACGGCTGGCATAGATCAGCGTCTCGGCCTCGGCCACGGTCACGTCGGCCGCGCAGCCGTTGTCGTGCAGGGCCTTGACAAACTCCAGGCTGCCGCCGGTCCGGCCGGGATTGAGTACGACGAGCTGGCCGTCTTGCAGGTGTGGCGCCATGGCGCCGGCCACGTCGGCGTGGGCCGACGAGGGCACGACGACCATGACTACTTCCGCCTCGGACAGGGCCTGGCCCATATCCGAGGTGACCAGGGCCAGCCGGCCAAAGCCGTGCGGACCGCCCTGGTAGCTCTCCAGGTCGATCCCTCCGCGGCGCACGATCGCTTCGACGTTCTCGTGCGTGCGATTGTACAGGGTGACGGGAAACCCCAGCAGCGCCAGGTGCGCGGCCATGGCCTTGCCGCCGTGGCCGGCGCCGATGATTGTGTAACGGGTCTTGGCACTCATAGAATTCCTCCATAGCCGATAGGGGGCCCCCTCGGGGCCCGCGTGGACGAGATCGGGGTCCGGCGCTCCTTACCGGAGCGCCACACCATAAACGCTGTCGCTGGGGCGGTTGCCTACGATACCGGAGCCAACAGGCGCGCGACCCGCTCTTCTTCGGGCAGCTCGCCGGCCGTGGCGGGGTCCACGGCCACGCAGGCGCCCCGCGGGTCGATGCGGGTGACGACCTGCCCGCGCGCAAAGGGGTTGTTGCCCAGGTGTGGGGCGTCCAGGAGGCCCGACGTCACGGCGCGTGCCAGGGTGGGCGGGTCGAGCAGCGGGTCGGGTACCTCGGGGCCGGCCAGCCTGCGGATGGCCTCGAGGGTGACGCGGGCCTGGTGGAGCAGCTCCTGTTTCCGCTGCTGCACGGCCGGGTCGGCCGCCATATCGGGCTGGCCGCGCAGGGCGTTCTCGATCGCCCGTCGGGCCAGCTTGCACGATGCGATCACGTCTTCTGCCGTGGCCGCGTGATGGGCCTCGTTGTAGCCCACCACGTGGACGATGTGCGGCCGCAGCGCCATCTGCAGGTAGACGCTGGCCGCCAGGTGGGCGCGGGCGGCGTCGGGATCGAGGGGATAGCTCAGCAGTCCGGTGCGGGTCTGGCGCCAGAGGCGAAAGCCGTCGCCGGCCAGTGGGGCGATCAGCTCCAGCACGGCCAGCATGCGGGCCAGGTCCATGGCATCGGACAGCCCCGGTGGGCTGTTGAACATCAGCTGGGCGATATAGTCGCGCACGCCCATGGCCCGGGCATTGTAGGCCGCCAGGTACGCCGATACGACAAAGACGACGTCGGGAGCGTCGCGCATGCCCCAGTGATGCGGCTCGTTCAGCTCCACCGGGATGCCGCGCTCGCCGTACCAGGCCATGACCCGCTGGTGCTCGCGGATCGATCCTTCCAGGTCCCACGGCCCGCGCCCGTCCATCCGGTTGAACCAAAAGAGGGGGATGGCGCACCAGGCGATGCGGATCGTCTCGACATACATCTCGGCCAGGCGGATAAAGTCGTCGCTTCCCGAGTAGGTGCGCAGCAGCGGGTAGTTGCCGCGCCGGCCGGCCGCATACAGCGCGCGGTAGTCGGCGGGCGTCCGTACCGGGACGCCGCCGGCCCCGGTCCGGCGGGGGTCCTGCCGTTCGGGATGGTAAAAGTTCTCCTGGGCGTCCTGATCGATGCCCAGCGAGATCACGTCCAACACACGCGCTTCCGCGATCGTGCCAATGCCGGTCAGCGTCGCGTCGAGCGTGGGCAGGCCAAAGTGGTGCCGCAGGATGGGGAACGGCTGCTTCCAGCGGATCCGTTCGACCGCGGTTTGGGGATAGTCTTCCGCGAGCGGCTCCTCGTGCTGGCGCCCTTTGAGATAGGCCAGGACCTCATCGGCCGGTTCACCGCCCGCAAAGACACGCTCGAAAAAGCCCAGCGCGCGGGCCCGCTCCGCCACGGGCGGGGTCCCGCCAAAGGCGAAGCGCACCCCGGCTGTGCGCAGGTCGTCCATCTCTTCCGCCAAGTCGGCCAGCAGGCGGGCCCCCGTCTCGGGCGTCAGGCGGTAGGAGACACCCACCAGGTCTGCCCGCTCCCGCCGGGCCGCCGCCAGGACCTCGGCGATCGGCACGGCCGGCCCCAGGAACACGGTCCGCCAGCCGGCCGCCGCGGCCAGCCGCAGAAAGTTTTGCACCCCGGCCACGTGGACGCACTCGCCCAGGGCCGCCGCTACCACCGTCTTCATAGCGCACCTCGCCGCGCCGCTCCCGGCGCCCCCTTGGTCCGGCCCATCCACGACAGGTTTTCCAACTCGCCAAACCGCTCGCGGAAGAAGCCGTAATAGAGCAGCTCCTCCTTGCTGTTGAGCACCCAGCCGTTCGGCAGCTTGCGGCCGCGGCGAAAGGCCTGGTCGGTAAAGAGCGTTTCGGCATAGTCGGCCAGGATCTCGCCGACGCCGGCGCCGGCCCAGAACTTGGCCTTGGGCCGGTACAGCACCCGTTCCGGCAGCAGGCCGGCCAGGGCCTGCCGCAGGATCCACTTCTCGACGCCGTCGCGCAGCTTGAGCCCAACCGGGATGCGCAGGGCATAGTCTACGACCTGGGGATCCAGAAAAGGCACATAGGCGACGAGACCATGGGCCGCGGCGCAGCGGTCCACACGCTGCAGCGCCGTGTTGTGCAGCCGGCCGGTGATGTCGAGCAGCTCGGTGCTCAGCTCTGCCGGGTCCAGCGCCTTTAAATACCCATAGCCGGCAAAGAGCTCGTCCCCACCCTCGCCGGAGAGCACTGCCGGGACGTACTCGGCAGCCTTCCCGGCCACCAGGTAGTTGGTGATGCTGGAGCGCACCAAGAGTGTGTCGAACGATCCCAGGTAATAGATCGTATCCGGCAGTGCCCCCAGCAGATCCCGCGGGCGCACCACAACCTCGTGATGCGTGGTCCCGACAAAGTCGGCCACCATCCGGGCAAACTCGAGATCGGGCGCGCCGGGCAGTCCGGCGGCAAAGGTGTGCAGCTGTCGGACATGCGGCCGGGCCAGGGCGGCCAGGGCGCTCGAGTCCAGTCCCCCCGAAAGCCACCCCCCCACCGCACCGTCCCGCAGGCGAGCAGCCACGGCGGCGGCCAGCCGGCGGCGCAGTTCCCGCGCGATCTGCGCGGGCGATGCGGTCAGTGGGGGGGGCTGTACCAGGGGCGCGTAGGACGTCAGACCCGTGCCGTCGTACACATGCCCGGGCGAAAGCTCCTGGACGTCGCGCGTGGCCCGGAGCAGGGCTTTGACCTCCGAGGCGAGACAGAGTGCGCCGGCGGCGTCGTGGCCATAGTACAGCGGCGCGACTCCCAATCGGTCGCGCCGCAACACCAGTCCCTGCGGGGTCGCCCGTGCCTCGGCCAGGCGGGTACCGAGAACCTGGTCGCGGGCGGCGCGTTCGCCTGCCAGCGCCTCCGCCAGGTCGGACTGGGCCGCGGGCCAGGCCAGCCCCAGCGTGGCGTTTTCGAACTCGACAACCTGGCGTCCGGCAGACCCACGGTGGGCCATCTTGTCCAACATCCGTTCGACCAGGCCGCGCTCACCGGAGCGCGCGATTCCTGCAATTCCAGCCATCGATCTGTACTCCTTTCTAGGTCCGGTGCCCTGAACAGGGCACGGGAAACACTTCAGTGGCGGTGCCGGCCCCACAGGGGATGGCGGTCGGCGGCCAGGTGCACCAGGCGGCTCAACATGGCCCCGTACGAGTAGCCGGCCACCCGCGCGGCCTCTACCATGCTGGTCTCGGGCGTGATGTCCGGGTTGGGGTTCACGTCCAGGACGTAAAAGGCGTCAGCGCGTAGCCGCAGGTCGAGGCGGGCATAGTCGCGGCAGCCGAGCGCCCGGTAGGCGCCCTGGCACACTGCCTCCAGTCGCCGGGCTTGTTCCGGTGCCAGTGCCGCCGGCACCCGTACCTGGACCCGCTCATAGTGCGGCGATCCGGGGGAGAACTTGGAATCGTAGGTGCACAGACGCTCGCGCGCGCTGGCAAAGGCCGAAAAGTCCATCTCGGCCGGCGGCAGCATCTCTACGACGCCGTTGCCCCACAGCCCGACGTGAAACTCGCGGCCGTCGATGAAATCCTCGACCAGCGCCGGCTGGCGAAAGGCCGCCAGCACATAGTCGATGCGCCGGTTGAGCTCGGCCGGCGTGAACACGACCGCCTCGGCCGTCACCCCGATGCTGCAGTGCTCATAGGCCGGTTTGACGATCGCCGGGAAACAATCCCAGCCGTCGGACTGCGCCGTCCGAAAAAGGCGCCAGCGCGGCACCGGCAGCCCCTGCCGTTCCAACCGCCGCCGCACCCCAGCCTTGTCCCAGCTGCGAATCAAGACGTCGGCCGGCGAGCCGGTATAGGCCAGGCCGAGCGCCTCCAGCACCTGCACGACCTGTCCTTCGCTGTGCGGGACGCCGGGAAGCTCCTCGCAGCTGTTGAAGACGACGCCGGCGTCGGGCCGGGTGTCGGCCAACCGGCCGGCCAGGTGCGGGTCACGGAGCGCCACGACCTCGACCGTATGCCCGATCTCGCCGAGGGCTTTTTCGGCGGTCTGGGCGTCCTGCTCGGCGGCGGCGATGTCGGCCGCCGGCCACCCTGGATCCACATTGTGCAGCAAGAGCACCGGTGCCGGATCGGGACAGCACGAAGAATCCACCACACCTCCTTGGAAAGGCGGCCTGTCGGCGGTGGGGCCCAGAGGCCCACTGCGCCTTGCCGGGGCCGTTGGCCCCGTCATGATGGTGCCGTGACCTGGGAGACCTCGACCAGCGGCAGCCCCAGGTCGCGGATACGCCGCAGGATACCGTACAGCGCGGCCTGATCCAGTGGGCCGACCAGTGTGGTCACCGTTGTGCCGTCAGATCTCTGTGCGGTGCCCAACGCCATCCCCTCGAACCAGTCCGTCCAGTTTCCGGCCAAGCGGCCCCGCACCTGGATCTGGTAGGTCGCCGGTTGGTCCACGTTCGGCTGCGATTCCATAGATCCCGCCTCAGGCAGTGCCACACCTGCCGGCGCGGAGGTCCAGACCCGCCCCCGGCCGCGGCGCTTCTGCGCCTGTTCGTACAGCGGCCAGTATACAGCCTGCCGGGTGGGGGCGCGTCTGTCGAAAGATATAGAGGGGATATAGCGGCGTCTGAAAAGGGTTGCCGGCGGCGCGGCCAGGGGCGCCATGCGGCGGCCGGCCGGCGGGGCTATCCCGGCGGGAGTATCCCCAGCAGTTGGGCCTGCCGCGCGGCCTGGACCCGGCTGCGGACGCCCAGCTTGCCATAGATGCGGTGGGTGTGGACCTTGGCCGTGCCCGGGGTGATACCCAGGGCGACGGCGATCTCTTGGTTGGAGCGGCCGGCCGCGATGAGCTGCAGCACCTCGACCTCGCGCGGGGTCAGCGGCTCAATCAGGGGAGGGCGCGAACCGGCCGCCGGCGGGGCGGCATCCGGCGCCGGGCCCGCGGCCAGGAGCCGGCCGGCATAGGCGCGGGCGATCCCGCGTTCGATCGCCTGGTAGAGCAGCCGCGCCAGCGGCGGGCCGTGGTCGACAAAGATGCGCACGTACCCTTCCGGCTCGGCCGCGGCCAGGGCCTGCTCCAGCGCCGCCAGGGCCAGATCGGCCTGTCCCAGTTCGTGCAGCGCCAGCGCCTCGAGGATGGCCATCTCGATCGCCCGCTCGTTCCAGCCCCCTGCCGCGGTCAGGCTGCGCTGTCGCGCGAGAAACTGGAGCAGCGGCCGCAGATCGGGCCTGCTGCCGGCGCGGTACTGCGCGATGCGCAGCCGCACCAGCGCCATCTGCCCGGCATGGCGCCAGTCGTCTTCCAGGTAGATGGCCGGCGCGTCCCACTTGTTGGGCAGCATGACCTGGTTCTCCTGCGCCCAGCGGGCCGCGGCCGCGAGTTCGGCCGGCCCGCTGTCCGGCCGGGCCAGTTGGCCGCTGACGGCCAGGGCCTCGGCGTAGGCATCGGCGCCGCGCCAGAGCGGCCGGGCCAGTTCGAGCGCCTCCAGGGCCCCCGCCGTGTCGCCGCGGGCGAAGCGGAGGCGGGAGAGGGAGGCGTAGGCCCGTACCTGGACGCGGCGTTCGCCTGCCAGGGCGAGCAGGGTCAGGCCCTTTTCCAGCAGCGGGCCGGCCCTGTCCAGCTCGTTCCACTCGACCAGGATCGCGCCCAGCGCGCTGTAGAGCGCGCCGGCCGCCGGAATCGGCCGCCCCCGCCGTTCGGCCGGCGCGGCGATCGCGCGCAGCGCCTGCCGGCAGAGCTGGGCGGCCTCGTGCAGCCGGCCCTGCTGGGTGAGGATATAGGCCTGCCGATGGACGGCAATCAACGCGGTGTAATAGTCCTCGTTGGCTTCCCCGATCCGCTGCGCCTCGGCATAGCCGCGCAGGGCGGCCTCGGCCTCGCCCAGGCGCAGGTAGGCGGAGGCCAGGTTCATCGTCAGAAAGCCACGCAGCCGCAGATCGTCTTCGGCCAGCCCATCCAGCGCCTGCCGCGACAGGTCCACCGCCTCCCGCGGCGCCGCCAGGTGCAGGCGCGCCACGACGGCGCGGACCGCCGCAGCGTGCCGGGCCACGGTGTCGACCAGCGGGTCTCCGGATACGCGGCCTTCGACGGCCCGTTCGGCTTCCTGCAGCTTCTCTTCCACCCGCTCGGGGGCGCCCAGGTGGGACAGCAGCAGACACCAGGCATAGATGATCCCGAGGAGCGGGCGCGCACGAACCATGTCTTCCGGCAGGGCCTTCATCCACTGGAGCGGCCGGATCACTTCGCTGCGAAAGATCATGGGCAGGGCCACCTGCTCGACGAGCCCCGCGGCGCGGTCCCAGTCGGCGGCCGCCAGGGCATGGTGGACGGCCTCGGCGGGGAAGCCGTGCGCCTCGAACCAGGCACTGGCGCGCGCATGCAGGCGTGCGGCGGCCGGCCGGCCCCGCGCCTGGACCAGGCGGTGCTGGAGCAGCTCGCCAAAGAGAAAGTGGTAGCGATACCACTCCCGCCGGTTGTCCAGCGGGACGACAAAGAGGTTGGCGCGCTCCAGGCCGGCGAGGATCTCTTGGCTGTCATGCCCGGCGGTGACGGCATCGCCGAGGGGGGCGCTCAGCCGTTCCAGGATCGATGTCTGGAGCAGGAAATCCTGGACGTGCACCGGCTGCTGGCGCAGGACCTCTTCGACGAGATAGTCCATGACGTAGCGGTCGTCGCCGGCAAAGGCGGCGATAAAGGCGTGCCGGTCGGGCTGCCGCTGCAAGGATAGGGCCGCCAGCTGCAGCCCGGCGATCCAGCCCTCGGTGCGCCGCTCCAGTGCGGCGATGTCCTCCGCGGCCAGATCCAGGCCCATGCTGGCGTGCAGGAACTCGGCTACCTCGGAAAGGGTGAAGCGCAGGTCGGCGGCGCGGATCTCGAGCAGCTCGGCGCGGGCCCGCCAGCGGGCCAGCGGCATGGGCGGGTTCTCGCGCGTGGCGATGACCAGGTGGACCTGCGGCGGGAGGTTGTCCAGCAGGAACCCGAGGACCTGGTGCACCTCCGCGGACTCGATCAGGTGATAGTCGTCGATGATCAGGACCGCCGTGTCCGGGAAGGCGGCCAGGCTGTTCACCAGGGTTGTGACAAACCAGGGGTGGATGGCCGGTGGGGGCGACTTTTGGAAAGAGACCAGGGCCCGGCCGAGGGGCACGCCGGCCCCCTGCAGCGCGGCGAGGACGTAGCTCCAAAAGCGCGGCGGGTCGTTGTCGGCCGCATCGACCGCGAGCCAGGCCAGTGCCGGCGCCTGATCCGCGCTCCCTGGGGGCGCGCCGCGCAGCTGGGCGGCCCACTCGCAGAGCAGCGTGGTCTTGCCGAACCCGGCGGGGGCCGAGATCAGTGTCAGCCGGTGGCGCAGGCAATCCTCCAGGCGCGCGCGCAGCCGGGGCCGGGCCACCCCGCCGGGCCGCACCGGGGGGATGGTCACCTTTGTCGTCAGCAGCTGTGGCGGGCGTACCGTCTGGGCCACGTTCTAGCTCCTTGCTCCAGGGGCCGGCGGAATTGTGCCACACCGCGGGAGGGGTCACAAGCCGGGCCGGCGATGGCGGCCTGTAGGCTAGGGCGCCGTCAGCTGCGCGGTCACGTCGACGAACGAGAACGGCCGGCTCATGGTCGCATAGTAGCTGCGGTCCTCCAAAAGCTCCAGGTCCGTGCCCAGGTAGCGGTTGAACACCAGGCGAAAGGTGTTGACCGGGGTGATGCCCGCGTAGAGCGCCTCCGCGCCCCCATCGGGCAGGTAGTAGGCGTTCAGGATCGAGAAACGCTCCGGCAGGTAGCTGTTCTCCAGGCTCTCCCAATCGAACTGGGAGCCGGGGCCGTGGTCGCCCTGGATGATGAGGATCGGCGGTTCAGTAGATGCGGCCAGGATCTGGTCGATTGTCTTGAGCAGCTCCCGGCTGATATAGGTCACCTGCTGCGCGTAGCGCTCCACGTACTCTTCGCGCGGCGCCAGGGCCATGTACTGGCTGCCGTCGAAGAGGGCAAAGTCCCGGCTGCTCTGGACCGGCTCGCCGTTCGCGCCAAAGACAAAGGGCGGATGCGGGGCGAGGATGTGGGCAAAGGTCAAGGTGGGCTCGGCGATCGCCGGGATCGTCGCCAGGTCGTCCAGGATGTAGCGGATGCGCGCCCGGTGCCGGTCGTACTGCCAGCCGCCCAGCACCGCGGAGAGGGGGGTCGTATTGACCAGCACACTCTGGTACTCGCTCACCGTCCAGGGCGCGACGCGGTAGGAGTCGGCCTTCTCGACCGAGGTGCCGGCGGAGCCGGATGAGTAGGCCACCAACTGGTACCCCTGCTCGCGAGCAAATCGAAAGACAACGCTGTCGACGATCAGCTCGCGCAGCGGCATCCGGTTGGTCGAGTCCCGGCCGACCTGGTCGGCCACCTCGTCCAGGTAGATCATGTTCAGTGCGGAGGCCAGGGAGAGATGGGTGTGGCCATAGTTGGCCCGGCTCTGCGCGGCCACGTAAAAGCCCCGCTCCTCCAGGCCGGCCACAAAGGCGCTGTTGTCGATCGCATAGAGCTCCGCCAGGATGTCCGCCCGGCCGTAACCGTCCACGATGAGG
>Ga0302251_1000057_pt1 | contig 136168 bp, 127 predicted proteins | sample AAG_RA_Gln_MG_FD_193534 | JGI IMG/M metagenome (GOLD analysis project Ga0302251, IMG submission 193534) | Enriched activated sludge microbial communities from anaerobic digester in WTTP, New Holstein, Wisconsin, United States - AAG_RA_Gln | ecosystem: Engineered > Bioreactor > Anaerobic >... | reverse complement strand
CTGAAGTGGCAATCTTCTCGCTCTCACTATAGGTAACGATGAAGCCTGATGCCAGGTCCAGTTCGCCCATGGCTTCTTCAAGTGCCGAAACCTCCCTCTTCCTTGTATGAGGCAGCGCCAGTGATTCACAGGCCTGTACCAGTATTCTGGAGCGATCAGGAAGCTTGACCAGGAAATCCACCCCGCCTCCGCTTTTTGTCTTGTAATAGAATATGTCTGGCGATACGCGCCTGAGCCCTGTAAATACCATGTTTTCCAGCAGATGACCTGAGTTTACCAGGATTCCTGATGCGATGGAGGTGACCAGTGAGTGGTCGATGCAGTATATCTTCTTCGGGTTGGTATTCCGGCGGGCCAGGGAGGCATCAAAGATCTTCACGGTAAAGAGGAAATGTGCATCCTCGAACCATTCCAGAAAATCTGATACTGTCTGTTTGGGAGCATTATGCCCCAGGGATTTGAGATAGCCTGTCAGGCTGTTAACCGTATAGTGTGAGGCAGTGTTGTCAATCAACCGGTATGCGAGATCAGCAAGCGCCTTCGGGTGTGAGATATCGTGGCGCTCTATCAGGTCCCGAAAGAGAATGGCATGAAAATATTCCTGGTGTATCTTCAGCCGCAGCTGCCTGCCAAGACCGGCGACCTCAGGAAAGCCTCCTCTTTCAAAATACTCATCGAAGGCCTTCTCGATAATGAGACGCTTTTTAGTCGACAATGAACCGGTGCTTTCAATCCCCCGGTAGTCCAGATACTCCCTGAAAGAGAAGGGGAATATCTCCCATGTGAGAGACCTTCCGCGCATCTGTGTAGCGATTTCCCTTGAGAGCATGCGGGCCGATGATCCTGTGAGGCAGATTTCACATAGTTCTGTGCGCATCACGCGAGCCACAAAGGACTCCCATCCTTCCACTTCCTGAATCTCATCAAAAAAGCAGAATATCTTCTCTGTGTTTTTTTTATCAGGATAGAGCGAGTAATAGGCCTCGGTTATCACGCCCAGGTTCTCGCTCCTGAGCCCGTGCAGGCGGTCATCGAAAAAGTTCAGGAGCAGAATATTCACGGGCGGAGTGCCTTCTTTCAACAGCCGACCAATTATCTGATAAAGGTAGGTTGACTTTCCGGAGCGGCGAACCCCGATGAAGACCGTTGCTTTGCCTGGAAGGATTTCTGCATTCAAATGCCGCGGCACACCGGTATCCAGTGTTAGTTCCTGAAAGTCAGCGATTATGGATTTAAGCATCTCTTTCATGTATCACCATTGTGGCTATTTTTATTTCCAGTACAGGCATTAACTGGAAATAATTATAACCAGTTTGCGAAGGATTTGTCAAGTAGGTGCAACCATAGGGGCACAGGACTGCAGCTACAGGGGGCTGCAGCTACAGGGGCCTGCAGCTACAGGGGCCTGCAGCTACAGGGGGCTGCAGCTACAGGGGCCTGCCGAAATACAGGCACAGGGGCCTGTATCTACGGTTCGTGCGGCAATGTCATGATAAACGATGCGCCTTTTCCGGGGTCGCCGCTCTCGGCTCGGACTGTGCCGCCGTGAGCCTCCACCAGTTTCTTTACGATGGAAAGACCCAGGCCGAAATGACCTTTCCGGTCCGTCGTGAAGCTGCTTTCGAAGACTTTCGGGACAATCGCCGGATCGATCCCCTTCCCGTTGTCGCTCACTGTTATTGTCGCAGTGCCGTCATCTGTCTGGCATCTCACCCTGATGGATAGCTTCGCATCTGGGTTTGAGTGCGTGAGCGCGTTATTGAAGAGGTTTGAGAAGATCTGCTCGAAGGCTCCGGGATCGCAGTAAACTGAAGGAAACGGCAGGTCCATACACAGCTCAGCATCGCTGTGTGATGCCGCTGTTATCGAGAAGGCCTTCATTGCTGCTTCTTCGAGAGATACTCTCCGTTCAGCGAGACGATCTCGAACTGGTCTCCGTAGGTCTTCCGGAACATCTCCAGGAACCCTGCGTCGTCGTCGATGTGAAGGACTTTGATTGTCTCAGGATCGGTCATAGTGTATATCCTCCATTCTGTGCTGCAGCCACGGGGGGCTGCACCTACACAGGTATCCCAGCCACGGTGGGCTGCTCTTACTAGTTCGAAGTGCTGGGTTGTTATGCCTCTATTTGCCCCCCCCTCTGGTTTCAGATGTGATCGGATATGGCGACATGGGTGTGAGGGCTGAAGATGGGGCAGGCGCCGAGAGGGGCAGAGCTGCAGCCACGGGAGACTGCGGCAACAACCTGTTAACAATAATAACAGGTTGTTTTACATCCCGGACATTCTCCTGCAATATTATTCCGCTATGATGAAGGCGGCAGATGAGAGAATCTTGTCTTGCCTGAGATGCGATGATATAATTAAGGAGGTGGCGCCGTGGCAAGAGGAAAGCGCTCCAGAGGTGATGACGGGTGGAAGATCGTCCTGGGACATTACCTCGATGAGTTCCTTGACTTTTTCTTCCCTCAAATCAGCGCCGAGGTTGAGCGGGGACATTACGATTTCTGCGACAAGGAGCTTCAGAGTCTTTCGAGGCGGGCGCGTACCGGGAAGAGGATTGCAGACAGCCTTGTAAAGGTGTATCTTCGGGATGGCGGAGAGAAACGGCTTCTCATCCATATCGAGGTTCAAGGTAAGTCTGAGAGGAGATTCGAAGAGCGTCTCTTCATCTACAGCTACAGAATCTTTGACCGTTACAAAAGAGATGTGGTAACGCTTGCCGTGCTTGCCGACGATAAGAAGGATTACAGGCCTTCGAGCTTCGAGATGGGCCGGTGGGGCTGCCGTCACAGCTTTGAATTTCCATCTGTGAAGCTTTATGATTACAGGGAAAGGACAGATGAGCTTGAGAAGAGCAGCAATCCATTTGCAGTGGTTGTGCTGGCTCACCTTCGGCATAGCGAGACGAAGCGCAAAAAGAGAGAGCGGCTTTTCTGGAAGCTTTCACTGGCGAAGGATCTTGAAAGCAAAGGTTTCGGGCAAAATATGAGAGGGGATCTCCATCTGTTCATCGACTGGCTTCTTGCCCTGCCTGAAGAGCTGGAGAAAGAGTTCATTGAAGAGATGAAAAAGTTCGAGGAGGGAAAGGAAATGGCGTATGTAAGCTCTGCAGAGAGGCTTGGAAGGGAAAAGGGCAAGCTTGAAGGCAAACTTGAGACAGCAGTGAATATGTTCAGCGAAGGCTTCGATCGAGAAACAGTAAAGAGGCTGACCGGGCTCACTGATGAGCAGCTTTCGAAGCTCAACGAAAAAGAGAGAACTTAGTTCGCTTCACTTACAAGTGGAATGGTGGAATACTGCCTGCCTTCCCCTTCGGGGACAGGCCGGAGGGGGGAATATTGGGTTCAAGAGAAGAGGGGAAGATAAGATCCGAGTTCCTCGGTTATGTCTTCTTTTTTAACCCATCATTCCACCATTCCCCCCTTAACGGGGACAGGCAAACGTTGTCGTAACAATGATTAAATATCACCCTGGGCTCGTGTGGTGAATTTCATTCCTGCTATGAGAGCTTCAGGAAAGCAGGCCAAATCACTAAGGGGAAACGCCTCTTTCCTGGGCTTCTCGACAGAGACAGTATACAGGTGTTGATCCTCTGGTATGTCCATTGTGCCAATGCTCTCTGAGTTTCGTTGGTATGGTGTTCGGTAGGTGGGACAAAGTGCAGTCTTCCGATTCTTTCAATGCCAGTCAGACAGGCGCTGCAGATTTGCTATACATCTGCATTTGGCATAAGCATTTTAAGGCGTATTTTTCTAGCATAGCAGTTTATTTACAGTATAAAGCAGATGCCCGACGTAGAGGCCATGTGGCTCCTCGGCGAATGCGGTCCGGGATGGGGCGACAGATACCTGCCTTACCAGTATATCTTCCACGTTGCAATAAGTTAACATCGCTTTCATTGATTTCGACATATTTATGCGTTAATATTGATAAAAGACAGTGAATAAGGGGGAGATTTTCATGACAGTGGGACCCATAGCTGATAGAACGTATGCGATGACTCAGGATATGAAGAGCGCAGGCTCCGGAAAGGCAGATCAGGCGAAGGCCGAAACAGGAAGCTCTGAAAGGGATTACGTGGAGCTGGCCGCAGGAGGAGTCAGCGCCGCTGCCGGAGCAACCGCTCTGGGCTATGTCGGAATGCAGGGGGGATTTGCCGCCGGAATGCTCAGCTCGCTCGTATGGGAGCCATCGAGCATAGCCGGATTCCTTATGAGAATGGGCTGGGGCGCATGCATAGGTGGAGCCATAGGAGTGGCGGCAGGCGCTGTTGCCGGAGCGGTACTAGGCAAAGAACTGGTAGCGTTCATCAAAGATAAGATGAATAAGGAAGAGCAGAATCCTGATGTCCGTAAGGTATTTTCAAATGACGACAGCTTTCAGCAGTTCAAGGGCCTTAAGATGGGCGGCATCAGGTTCGGAACCTTCACCGAAAAGCCCCATACGGAGCAGACTCAGGAAAAGGTAAAAACATCTGACGTTACAAAAAACGCGCTTGATATGGCGAAAATGGGAGCGAAGATGATGACCACCGACAAGCTCAAGCCGGACCTCTCATCCATCTCGGTCAACCTGGAAGCCACATCGACACATACCAACACCAGTCAGGAGTCCTTCAGGGGCCTGGCGATCGGCAGCAGATTCAAAGTTGGCCATGCGCACAGCGACAAGAGTGAGATCGTCAAAAACGAAACCGATTTCACCTTCAATGCAAAGCTCATGGATATCGCCGACGCCAAAATGACACTGAAGATGCAGCTCGGCGCTTCGGAAAACAAGAGCGCCCAGGACAGGGAAGGCTTCATCTGAGGCCGGTTCTGTTTCGATATTCACCGGTTAAAACACCATCATTCGATGGTGTTTTTTTGATCCTGTTTCATATACAGGTTACTGTCAATGCTGGACGAAAGTATTCCATAAACCAGATGGCGCTGTGACTCTAAAGGCCAGGATGAAGGCGAGTCGGACTTTATTTCATGCAGGTCCTGAGCAAAGTGTTTTCAGTGTGTCTCAGACCTCTGTATGATATTAAGAAGCCTGTGTATCAATCCGCATCTTGCCGGTGAGCTCTTTTTGATCGTGTTACGGCGGTGAAACCGGAAATGGATTACCTTTTCTTTCGAATCATAGAACACCGCGCAGTCGCAGGCCATCCCCACATTGATGATATACCGGGACTCATCGTCTATTTTCAGAGCAATATCACATCGCACTGGAATATAGCTCAGCACGCCTTCTCTGAGCTGGTTGACGCAGGCAGCGTGGGTGTGCCCCATGAAGATAATGTGCTGCGAATATCGAGAAAAGACCTTCTCACATTCGTGGCTGCTCTGTACATATTGAAAAAATATCTCGCCGCCCTTCTCGTCATAATCACTGTGGATTGCCAGAAAGCCTTCCCTCTCCAGAGACAAAGGAAGCGTTTCCAGGTAGTTCAGGCTTTCACGGGAGAGTCCCTTTGTCTCAAAGATCCATCGATCGTGGTTACCGGTTAATGCTGTAACGCTGCGCTCTCTAATACTCATGATGCATTTCTCAGAATCCCTCTCCCCGGCGCAGTCACCGAGGAAGAGTATCTCCTCTGCATCACTGAGCGCTGCAATTGAGTCCTCCACTGCGGAAAAGTCGCCATGTGCATCGCTGAAAAAGCCGTATTTCACACTATCAGCCTAATTTTCAGTATTGTTCAGCATCTGAAGGGCATCCAGCCTGTCCTTCTCACGGCCCGTTGCCTGCTTGTTTTTCAGCAGATCTTCCTTTGATATAATGGGTATTGTGAGCCCTTCGAGTTCAATCACCCTCTTATTTTTAAAAGCGTTTTGGAAATCAACGCCGTCGATATGTGTCAGCACATCTATCCTTCGTGGTGCCACGCCTATCTGATATACTATGTTTTGCTCCAGAAAGGTCTCCTCAGTGATATCCTTCACAGGAGCACCAAACTCTGCAAGTGAGATATATACTTTTCTAGAGTTCTCCTGCGATGGCAGCACCCATATGTCAATGTCTCCTGTTGCCCTCGGGTAGCCGTAGGCGCTCATTGCGTACGCGCCCACCACAAGAAAATCAACTCTGTTTTTTGACAAGATGTGCAATATGTCTCTGTAGTCTTCGTTCAACATCCTCGTTACTCTTCAGGGACCATACTTCTTTCGTGAGTTCCCATACAAATGAGAAGCACTCGGCAGGTGATGCATCGACACGGCTGTCGTCTTCACCGTTGTTTTTCTTCAGTCTGGTGCAGGATCTGTTTACTTTCACAATATCTTTATTATAGCATAATTCCTTTTCAACGGCCATTTCTAACATTCAGAGGTTGTCGAAAAAATATAAGTTGATTTCAGGCGGCCATATCATGAAACAGGCAAGATGGACTTTAATTCATGCAGGTCCTGCAGAACATGGGAAGTTTCCTGCTTCTTCCTCATCCCCCGTGACTTATTCGACCCCCCTTGAACGAAGATCGGGGGCAGGCATCCACCATAGGGGATAACCCTACGCTCCCACCTGTCGGTTATGTGGCAGGAGAGCATGCGAGAAAATCCAGCGGGTCACAGACCTTTGCATTATGGGATTCACCGTAAATGACTTTCCCTTCCTTATAGCTCATCTTCTCAAGACTGATACAGGGCTTGCATAAATAATGCACCGCCTTCTCACGTGCCTGTATGTCATGGGGGGGAATTTCGTCGTCAATATATACATTAAAACCGGAATGGGTCCAGCTCATCAATCGCTCTATTACATCCTCATTAATCTTATCCCGGCTCATCATCATTTTCAGCACCTTATGCATAAAGAGCTTCTCAAGCTTTTCTTTATCAGGCATAAAGGGGATATGATGAAAAGTGCCATATTTATCAAAACATCCGGAACTCACAGAGTATGAAAAATTCTACATTTCAAGAGGAATATAGAAATAATTCTGATGCAGCAGTGGAAATCCTTTCGACAGCAGCAAATTGCAAGAAGCCTTTTCTCATCTGGAAAACAAAGGCTGAATATTCAGTCTACTTGCTGTTGCAATGTCTTTCTGCTAGAATGGGTATATGTTCTATGAAGAGGTCTTCAGGAAGCTGAACGAGTGCAATGTTAAATATCTCGTTGCCGGGGGACTTGCGGTGAATCTCCACGGCGTTCCCCGCATGACTCAGGATCTTGATCTTCTAATCGAACTGAATGAACAGAACATCCTGAGAATCCTTAAAGCTCTCAGCGAGATAGGATATCTCCCCAGACTTCCTGTCCGAATGGAGGAATTTGCAGATAAGGAGATACGGGAAAGCTGGATCAGAGAAAAGAACATGAAGGCCTTTACACTTTTTCACTCACAGAAGCCTTTCCAGGAGGTGGACCTTCTCTTTGATTCTGCTGTTGACTATCGAGAGGCAGCATTGCATATGGAGATCAGGAAGGCCGGCGCGCTCTCTATCCCGGTTGTCGCCATTGATGATCTGATTGCAATGAAATCAGCGGCAGGGCGAAAACAGGATCTATCTGATATAAGGATGCTCGAGGCAATAAAAACAATGGAGAGGGAAGATGGATAACAGAACGGACAATGCTGCCGCAGGTGGTATTGAATACGAGTATTCCAGGGAAGTTCTTGAAAAGTACAGAAAAACTCCTGATGAATGGAAGCTCGACTGGCTCGAAGAAGTCAATGCGATGACGTTCCTTTCTCTAAGTGAGAAACAGAAAAAGAGCCGGGAAAAACTCCGAAGAGGAGAACTGTAAAACAAACCTGAGGCAGCCTGCAGGTTATCTATCTCCAGAGCCAGGAGGCTCGCATCTGCTCTCTGTTGATGGGAAGCGATACGCCGTCAATGATTATATAGCCGTTGTCTTCCTGGATTGTCGGAGTCTCATCATCCTCTGTCTCTTTCTCACTGTCTTCTGCCGAAGCTGCTCCGGCCTGAGCGCCAGGTATGGGATTCTTACCTCTCAATGCGGTAAGAAGACCTCCGGAGCTCATTACATACACGTTATCGTCAGGTCCGGCTGCTGGAGCTGAGCCTTCATAGTTGTTATCCAGGTCATTTTCCCACAGTATTGTCCCATCTTTCACGGCGGTACAATAACCACCGCAGCTGAGGAGATAGAAATTGCCGTCCGGCCCGATCTCCGGGGCTGAGCCTTTATAGTTGTGATCAGGATTCAGCTCCCACAGTATCTTTCCATCATTGAAAGCGTTCAGGTATCCGCCGGAACTGACAACAGCCACAGTGCCGTCCTGCCCGACAACAGGAACAGAGCCTTCATAGTCGCGATCCAGGAACTGCTCCCACAGTATCTTTCCATCTTTTACTGCAATCAGACAGCCGTCACGGCTCAGGGTATATACAGCGCCATCTGGCCCGATGACAGGAGATGTGCCTTTGTAGTTATGATCCAGATTTTTTTCCCAGAGCAGTTTTCCATCTTTCACTGCACTGAGACAACCCCTGGAGTCGAGGGCGCATACAGTGCCGTCCGGTCCGACTGCAGGAAGGTTGCCGTAATCTCTGTCCAGAAACTGCTCCCAGAGCAGTTTTCCATCTTTCAATGCGTTCAGATAGCCACCGCAGCTCAGTGTATAAACAGTACCGTCCCGGCCTGTGACAGGAGAAGTGCCATTATAGTTGTGATCAAGACTCTTTTCCCACAGTATCTTACCATCTTTCACCACGCTTAAATCGCCTTGGCAGCTGAGTCCGTAAACAGTGCCGTCCGGTCCGATGACAGGTTTGGAGACCCCGTAATTAAAGTCCAGGTAATGCTCACATATGATCTTTCCATCTTTGAATGCATTGAAATAGCCGCCGTAACTCAGGGTATAGACAGTGCCATCTGTCCCGACGACGGGCTTATTACCTTTGTAGTTGTGAGCCAGATCGTGCTCCCACAGTATATCCCCGGCTTTTTCTGTTTTGCCGAAAAGAGCTTTGGCAGCTTCATCGAGAGAGGTGCAGTGTCTCATCACGGATTCGCGTCCTGTGACGGAAGTGTGAGAGCCGGTGCCGGCATCAGAGGGAGTGAAGAGGTCTCCTGTTCCGGAGTTCGTTGAGGAAGACGTGGTATTATCGAGATATCTGAAAACAGGGATGTCGTATCGGGACAGAGTTCTGGCAATCATGTAAGACAACCCTCCTGGGAACTTATGCCATCAGTATAAGCGATGTCAATGTGACATGTAAGTTCCAGGAACGATCCAATCCATAAACCCGGAAATCCGGGTGAGTCTGCAGGAGTTTCTGTCCTGGTCCGCCAGGACTGGTATCACTGTCGAGCTTTCAGTTCACCTGCACACATTATACACTATCGCGCCCAATTCTCCCACTGCTTTTCCCCGCTAAAAATCCCCGCCGCCTGCAGGCCTCACACCTGTGTAGAGCGATGAATAGTTAAATATCTTCCAGTATCCCGAGTTATTTCTTTTCAGCGTCACCGGGCTCGGATTGTCCTTGCCGCCGCTTCTGATGAAGATCTTTACTTCATCGCCTCCCTGTGCATTGCGTCTGTCGACTGAGACACTGTTTGAGTATGAATACTTATAGCCGTTCTGAGGAGATCCGCCAAGGTATGACGCGGCTATGGCTCCTCTGAAGTCTGTCCCCTGAACCTGCCGTCCGAACTGCGTGATTATAAAGTTGACGTGGCCCGGGATGGGCTGTCCGTTCGGTGAAAGTGTGTCTTTTGGAAGCGGTATGCCCCACATTTTGAGGCCTTGGGGGTTTTCTTCCTTCACTGTCTCGAGTACCGCGATGAGGAGACATTTTATTGCTCCCTCAGGCGTCTTCCCCTCTCGCTCCCAGAGGCTCTGGAAATCAGCAAGAGACATTCCCGGGCTCTGAGCCAGAGCCGGCGAGCTCACGCCGGATTGATTAAAGTCATATTGAGCGGAAGCGGCTCTGAGAGTGATGAAAAAAAACAGAGCGATGATGGAGAAAAACACAGAATACCTCATGAGGGTGCCATCCTTTCTTCTGGATAATCTATCTAATGAGCAGCATTTTTCCGGATTCGATGAAAAACAGGTTCGTCCCTTTATCGGATCCAGTGAAATTCTTTTCAATTCCGCTGCAGGAAAATGGAATATTAGTATTAAAAAGAGGAATGTACCTCACAGCAGGAGGCAGTCTTGTCGTTATGTGATTAATTGCCTCGCCTGTAAGATTATAAATGGGGGAGGGGTTTTATGAGATTCAGATTTCTTTGCGCAGCAGCGGTGGTTGTTTCTACAATCCTGATAATCAGTATTTCAACTGCGTTCGCCGACGGTGGGGTCATCACTGCTCCAGGCGGCCTCATCAACACGAAAGATGCCTCGGAAGTGGCTCTGGAGAAAGAAGTTATCGACTTTCACTTTTATTCTGACAGCACGTTCCTTTCTCACTGCGAAGTTACGTGTGACTATACATTCAGAAATACATCCTCACAGCCTTTGACAGTGAAGGTTGGCTTTCCAATCGCTCCTGGATGGCCCAACAGAATCGCCACTCTCAAAGAATTTGAAAAGTTCAGGGTAACTTTAGATGGGAAGGCCGTTGAGGTGAAGAAGGAGGAGGTATCCGAAAATGTTCCGGCCTATTCTTCGAAATTTCATTATTCCCACTATTATACATGGAATATGACGTTTAAAGCAGGCGGGAAGAGGAAGATGACCAATTCATATGTGCAGCGCCTGAGCAGCAACGAAGGAGCTGCATTCTTCGGATATGTGCTCTCTACAGGAGCGGGCTGGAAAGGACCGATTAAAGAGCTTGATATCACAGCAACATTTCCTCCTCACTCCATTATCTCTTTAAAGCCTTTTGAGAATGACCGGTTCCGCGGTTTTACCAACTCGTATCTGGATGTTCACCATATCATATCCATCGCCGGGCCTCCCGGTCCAGTAATAGAAAGGAACAGTCTCTTCTGGAAGCTTAAGGATTATGAGCCTCAGAATGATCAGAACATCTCCATATTCATCTCCACCTCGCTGGTACAAATGTACAACAACGACAACCGGATTGATTTCATCACCACTGTGCCCTGGCAGTATGAACCGATGCTTCGGTGGTTTGGCCTCGCGTTTCCTGAGATGCCTGGGAGCGGCAGAGTAGTAACGCTGGCTTACAAATCTGAGAGAAAGAACAGGGAAAGGAGCTATACCTTCCGTCCTGCCGAAAAGAAGGGATGGCAGTACTTCAGATTCTATCCAGAACCCATGGAAACCGGCTTCAGAAGGGGAGGGACAGAGGGTTGCACCGACCTGTTCCTGGGCACCGATATCATTACTGCGTCATCCATCCTCTGTGAAAGGAGCTGTGAGAAGTCCAACAGGAGGCTCTACAATGAGTTCAATGTCTTCTCACCGTATCTTCTGGCAGACGGAAGGAAAGAGACTGCCTGGGTGGAGGGAGTGTCAGGAGACGGCACAGGTGTGAGTATTCGAGTCTCCTTCCCCTGCAGCACCAAGATAGAGGGTTTCAAAATAATGAACGGATACTGCAAATCCAGGGAGACCTTTCAGAAAAATAACCGGGTGAAAAAGCTCGAAATCTCATACGACTATGGAAAAGAAGTGGTCACTGTCGAAGATGAGATGGAGATCCAGAAGATCCCGCTTCGCAGGGGAGTCACACGCTTTGTAGAGTTCAGGATTCTGGACGTTTACAGTGGCTCAGAGCACCGGGACACTGCAATCTCAGAACTTGATATATTCTGATGAAGGCTCGGTACGGGATTGTTTCTTCTGTTAGAAAAAGTAGTTAACTGTCCCCACTTTTTCGCTGGTATGCGGGGTGTTTTTCTATCCAGGCCAGGTTCTCCCTAATCAGCTTCGGGATCGGGAGGCCATACGGACATCTTTCCAGGCACTGGCCGCATTCGCTGCAGTTTCTGGCTTTTTCCAATACATTAGAGAATATGGGATGGCTGAACACTCCCGGCCCGCTTCTCTTGACGAGATATCTGAAGGACAGGATGATCTGGATTGGAATCCCTTCACTGCAGGGCTGGCAGTAATCGCACCGGCGGCAGAACACCTTGTCGTGGGCACTCCGAATCTCTTCAATCCGCTTCTTCTCTTCTTCGGTGAGCTGCTGTCCCTCCAGGAAGATCTGCCAGTTTTTGTCGAAGAGCTCTTTGTGCTCGACACCAGGTATGACGAGAACACCAGGCCTGGCAAGTGCGAATTTGAGCGCAAGGGCGGCATCTTCGATGACCCCTCCGGAGAAAGGCTTCATGGCAATGACGCCGATGTTCTTCTTCAATGCGAGCGGGATGACCTTTTCCTCAGCCGCCGGCTCCAGAAAGCTGTAACAGGCCATTATCGTGTCGAAGAGGCCGTCTCCGACAACGCGAAGCAGCAGGTCCAGGCTGTGGGAGGTAAGCCCGCAGTGGCCTATTACCCCTTCCTCTCTGGCCTTTTTGAGACCTTCCAGCGCTCCTCCCGGAGCGATAATCCGTTCATAGTCGGCTTTATCCCTTACGAAATGACACTGGTAGATGTCTATGTAATCAGTCCTGAGCTCGTTGAGGCTTATCTCGATATCCTTCCTTATGGTATCTGCCGTGCGGGCGTGTGACTTGGTGGCGAGAATCACCTTTATCTCCGTTTGCTGGAGGGCTTTGCCGATACGCCCCTCACTGGTCGTATATGCTCTCGAGGTGTCTATGAAATCCACTCCCTTTTCGACAGCGTGGATGACTGTCTCTATGGCCTCCCTTTCGCTCACATTCTGGATGGGAATCCCGCCGAAGCCCATCTGATATGTTTCAAGCCCTGTTCTGCCGAGAACCACTCTCTTCATTTAATCCTCCTCAATCAGCTCTGCAGATTTCCGACCTGATCAATTATATCCCGGAATCAGGTACCGGCGCAAGACCGACGAACACCTGCGCGGAAGTGACTGAGCCGCCTGGAAGGAAGATCTGAGCATGTTGAATGGTGGTTCTATTCAATGGTATCATGGGCAGCAGAGGGATGCTCATATTCAGGCCTTCAGGTCAATGGGAATACAGCCTCTGCGGAAGCGTAATATGGGACGACTGCCACCAGCAGGTCTACAGGAACCACAGGGGAGACACGCTTTCAGAGCAGGATCTGAAAGACCGGGGCATCAGGCAGCCTTCTGTGGAAGAGCTTCAATACGGCTCTCATGGCATGAGATGGGAAGACAATTTCAGCTCATCAGTCCCATGCTCCAAATCGCCGCCCCTCTGCTCTACATCGCTTTCTCGTCGGCTGACGAGCCGTAAAGGGCCGGGACAGGGATGTTGTTCAGGTGGAAGTGCACGGTGAGCTGGCTGCGGTGACGAAATATTAACACACAAAAGGATATTAAATGACGGCGTTTCATACTCACAGCATAGCCATCGGCACAGGTGTCAGCTTAGTATACACGCCGATGGAAAACGTCAAGAAGAAGGCTGTAGCAGGCTTCATAAACAGCGCATGCGGCCTGAAGGTCGACGAGAATCAGAAGATAGTCCTGTGGCGCCAGATAGCGGGAGAATAACAAAGGGATCCCCATTTATACTCACCTTTGATTAACACCCTGTTTTCTGATATCATATACTCAGGTGAGCTTTTATGAATGTGCTTAAAATGACTGTTGCTGCCATTGCCGTGTTTATGATCGCTTCCTGTATGTTGTTGCCCGTCTGGGCAGGTGAGCAGGGCCAGGAGCAGATCGCTCACAAGATATTTCATATCATCAACCGCAAAGCAAGCGAGATGGTTGTGCTGGTGAGGATGTTTCTGTCCGCTGAGGGACAGATGGTTTCAGATGACAGGGCCAATGTGCTTGTGGTGAAAGATTATCCTTCAGTGCTGAGTAAGATAGAGCAGTTCCTTCCCAATGTGGATAAACCACTGCCGCAGGTGCGAATCTACGTGCAGTTCAACGATTCCGCCTCATCATCGGCGAGTGGCTGGGGGCTGTCCGGTATAGTGACTAATAAATACTGGGTTGCCGGACTGTGGGGCGGGGCGGTTGATCGTTCCGGCTCGTTGAGCGGCACCATGAGTCTTATCACCGTGAGCGGCACCTGGGGTGAGTTTACATGTGGTGAGCAGATCTTTGCTCCGCAATGGTTCTTTGACTACGCGCTGAACCGTGGCTATATCACTTCCATTCCGGTCTATCGGAATGTATCAACGGGCTTTGCGGTAATGCCGGTAGTGAGGGGTGACACAATTGAAATTACTGTTGTTCCTCAGATCAGCTATTTTACAGATCTCGGACGAAACACGATACGCTTTCTGAAAGCCTCTTCCACCATGACGGTGAAGGACGGTCAGACTGTTGCCATGGGAGCCGGTGATGGCGAAGAGAGTATCGTCGTGAGGCAGGTACTGGGAAGCATCACTGCACATCAGTCTCAGTCAAGCGTGCTGATCTTGACGCCTGTTGTTGACAGGAGATGATGAGAGGGGGCGACCGTGTCATCCCCTCTCAGGTGGGATCAGAGTTTTTCCTTGCTCGTGGGGTTATAGATGGCCCCCATGAAGAGGACGGTGGCAGATTCCTCTCAAGAACGTCACCATCGTGATGTTCTTGAGAGCAGCTTCGCCTGGTCTCAGCAGAAGGACACCCTTGAAGAGAGAAAAGGCTCCATAACAGTGTGCTCCGCTTTAGGACCGCCATCTGCATTTTCATTAATCCTCAATCCTCAATCCGCGGACTCTTGAACTCCATAATCCATAGTAGATGACCCTGTGTTCATACCTGTTGGTGGTGTGGCTGCAGAGCAGGGCGAGAGAATCGAGGGCATCACAGGACTTTTTCTCTCCTGCTGGTCCGAGAGAGAAGCAACAGCTCCCTTTCAGTTGCCGCACAAAAGCTCTATCTTCCCAAATGAGGGCTGTTTTTCGCAGGATAGCATCAATAGCCCTTACTCGCAGCGCTCGTAGTATATGAATATGCTTCGGGAAAAAGAGTCTGGATTATTCGAGGCGTCTGAAAGAGGCGTTTCGGGGCATACCAGGCTTTTGAAGAGCGGCGTCGCTGCTTTACCGGATGATTCAAACGAGGTCCTGGGCTATAGCCGGGTTGCTCATTGCAGGAAGTGCCAACGTGAATATCCGGGCAGTTGAGTGTGCAGGATTTTTTCGAACCCGGTCGAAGGAGCACGCAGGAGGCAGAATACCATGGACTTCCGGGAGTTCCTGAAAATCGCCGCTGCGCTCCAGGATCATAATGTGGAATACATCCTGGTGGGAGCAATCGCCATGGCCCTTCAGGGGATCGTCCGCGCCACCGTCGATATTGACCTTTTCATTCGGCCCGACCCGGCCAACATACAACGGCTCAAAGAGGCGCTGCGAAGCGTCTTTGATGATCCGGAGATAGAGAGCATACAGGCACAGGATCTTGCCGGAGAATACCCTGTTGTTCGTTATGGCCCGCCTCATGGTGACTATGTCATCGATATCCTCTCCAGGCTTGGAGAAGCACTTGCCTTTGATGATCTGGAAGCAGAGGAGCGGCAACTGGAGGGAGTGATAGTCAGGGTGGCAACTCCCCTGACCTTATATCGGATGAAACGTGACACAATTCGAAGCCAGGATCGCGCTGATGCAGAAATTCTCCGCGAGAAGTTTCATATCGAGGAGGGCTGATTACATGACGATATGGCGCTTCAAGAGCTACGAAGAGGCTCAGCGGGCGATGTGGCTGGAGCCGAATGATCCCTCCCTTGTGCGTCGAATTCAGGCAGCCTGGTCACTCGCGCGCCTGTTCCCCCTGCCTTCTCCTGAGAGAGGTGTGAAAAGATTTCGCTCCATTGAAGAGGCTGCGGCCGAGAGGAAATCCCGGGCAACGGTGTAATGAGGACATGCTCTTATTTCGACAATTCGCCAATGCCTGTACACGTCCTCTCCCAAAGTCGGCATAGGGATGAGAAGCACTCCCTTCGCGATACCTCGGAGCCCACTTGGTGCTGGATGTTGCAGTGCCGATTATGGCGGGAGAAGCTCCTTCCAGGATGTTGAACCAGCGTCACAGGCAAGCCTCGCCCAGGGCGCCCGCCAGGGAACAGACGGCAGCTGAACGACGCCGCAGCGGGATATGACGGCGCCTTTACTCAATAAGGAAAACGAAAAACTGCCGGAGGCAGTTTATATGGACCTGCGACAGCTGCTCATCCTGCACGATACACAGACGCATGAATCCAGGACGGTGAAGGTGTATGTTCTATTTATCCCTTCCGGTGCATACCAGCGCAGGGATTATCCCTTCATAGTTGACAGGCTGTCCTGCAGAGCTCCCGAAGGCACTGAGCGATACGTAGCTTGACATGCCGCTGCCCACGTTGCCGCTCAGGCTGGCACTTTCAGGGTTGGTGTATATGTCCCGGAACTTCTATAGAAACATTGCCTGCCCCCTTGTGGGGGTAATGACCACGTTTGCCTGTCCCCGTCAAGGGGGGAATGATGGAACACTGCCTGTCCCCGTCAAGGGGGGAATGATGGAACACTGCCTGCCCCCGTTAAGGGGGGAATGGTGGAATGATGGGGAAAAAAATGGTGAACCTCTCAAAAAACTATCCTTTATCCATGTTCACTGGATCGGAACACTGATACTCGAGATTTCGTGGAAATGCCCTCCATTGGGCTTCCGTCCTCGCTTTATTGTGCTCTCACGCTTATGTCTATCCTGAACGTAACAGCGGGACAGGAATATGAGTGTCAACTCCCGCCGAATCGAAAAGCGATTGCACTTTGTCCCACCTGCCGAACACCATACCAACGAAACTCAGAGAGCATTGCCACACTCTGAGCTTTTTGAATCCTGGTTGATATTCTTGTGCTCAATAGGTCAACGGTATCTTTTAACAATTCTTACAGAGAGCGCCACGCTGTCAGCGTTATTCTTACCCTGTGAGATCGTGAAGTCATTGACAGCCCCTCCATAAAATAGTATAATGTATAGAGTAACACTCTTTACTATATACTATTCCAGAGGACACATAATGGATGACGCACAAAAGCATCTGACGATGAAAGACCTCGAGAAGCTCACAGGGATGAGCAGAACATCGATCCAGTATTACATAAGCGAGGGGCTTCTTCCCGCCCCCAGGAAGACGGCGCGGAACATGTCCTATTACGATCAGCGGTTTGTCGACGGCTTGAAGATGATACGTCTTTACCGGGACAAATATGACCTTTCAATTGAGCAGATCCGCCGAATCATCACAAGAAAGAGCATGGGTTTCGGTGTTGAGATGATGCTCGATACAAGGGAAAAGCTGATCCGTGATCTTGAAGGCTCGGAAGAACATAAGCCTCTCACGTGGGAGGAGATGCGGGAGTCAAGCGGGCTCGATGAATCGGCCCTCAGGAGCCTGAAGGAGCATAACCTCATCTTTCCCGTCATATCATCGTCCGGCAGCGGGAGCGAGACGCTCTATCACCATGACAACCGAATCATCTGCTCCATTTTCCGCAAGATCCTGGAGAGCGGCGGCTCTCTTGAGATCCTGCTTGATCTGTCTGAAAAGATCGAGGAGCTGATCGCGATCGAAAAGAATGCTGCAGGTGACGCCGTCCACCTTAAGATGGATAAAAATGGCGATGCTTCATCAATCGCCCAGATAGTCAAATCTGCTGTCAACCTGTCCACATTGCTCATCTCACTGCTCCATTTTCATACCTTCTACCGGCAGATAGATGCTTCCCGATGGGTCCAGAGCAGCTATGATTCCTTCCTCAGGGAGCCTCCGGAGATCATCAGCCCGCAGAGTGAAAAGGACGGAGAGTCACGCAATGAATGAAATACTGCATCTGTGCGCCGACCTGGATGAGAATCAAAAAGCCCATTTAGGAGGGAAAGGCCTGGGCATTCACCTGCTGTGGAAGAGCGGCGCAAAGGTGCCTGAATCGGTGTGCATACCGGCATCGATGAATCTGGAGACGGCAGTCGAAGCCGTACTGGCACATTTCAAAGATCACGACGAAACTAAGGCATACGCAGTCCGGTCCAGCGCCTCTATGGAAGATGGAAAAGTGAGATCCTATGCAGGCCAGTTTCGCTCCTTCCTGAGGGTGAAAGGCAGGGAGCACCTCGTGGAGCACTGCCGGAGGATAAGAGACCTGGACAGCGAGGAGCACAGACATCTGACTAGCTATGCAGGCACGGAGCGGAAGGACCTGTCTATGCATATTTTGGTTCAGGAAGTTGTGGAAGCGGAACAATCAGGCGTTCTGTTTACCTGTGACCCTGTGAGCGGTAGCAGGAGTCATATTGTGCTGGAACGTGTGAAGGGAACCTCCGAGCATCTCATGGATGGATCTGCTGCAGGGGAACGTTTCGTCGTGCATCGCGGCGACTCCGGGAAGAAACAGGCCGTGCCCCTTCCTTCTCACGACACAGAGACGGACGCTCTGGTCTGCAAAGCGCTGGAGCTCGAAGAAAGATTGAGCAGGTACTTTGATGGCAGCCCTCTCGATTTTGAATGGGCTGTGAAAAACGGTGAGCCAGTATGGCTCCAGGTGAGGCCTGTCACTGCCCTCCGGCGGAAAACCACCTGCACAATCGCCTTTATCCGGGAAGGGGAGATACCGTCCACCGGGATCGGCGATATGCACTGGACAAGTATAAACGCCAGGGAAGCGCTTCCCATGGTGCTGACTCCCCTGGTCTCCGACATGCTCGTGCCTTTCATAGGAATGGGATGTACCCGCATGGCAAGGCTCTTAGGCGATAAAACAGAATACAGAACTGCAGCGGTATTTGACGGCAGGGTCTTTCTGAACGTGACGGAACTCAAGAAACTGACCTCCTACTTCCCCGTACGAAATCCGGATGCCATTATGGAGTCCTTCCTGTCCGGAAGATCGGCTGAGAGGGCTGTCCTGAAGCTCTCCCCCTCGCTGCTCATGCTCTTCTTTCCCCTCTTCTGGAAAGACCTCACCCTGGGACGGTCCTACGAGGCTTTTATCAGGAAAGAAGAAGAGGGCTGGAAATACCCTGATCCCGACACACTGCGCAGCATGACTGAAGAGGAGCTGAAATCAAAGATGACGCCTTTCAGTGATATCACAGAGGGCTTTGCCCTCCACCTGATGGGCTCCATGCGCTACATGAACGTCTACTCCTTCCTGGAGAGCATATGCACGAAGCACGGCACGAACCCTTCCGAGCTGGTCCAGGGTATCGGCACGCCGCTGTTTGCCTCCGCAGCTGTTCATCTGCGTGATCTCTCGTGGGAGCTGAAAGACAATGAAAGCCTCCTTTTCGATGCTGACCGAGTGTTGAGAGGGGACTGGAAGGACAGGCTCGAAGCCGAGCCCCGGCTGGCAGGATTTCGCGAGGCATTCCGTCGTTATATAGAGAAGTTCGGTCACCTTGGCGATGGCTCGCTGGATATCTATCTCAGCAACAACCGGGAGGAGCCGGAAAAGGTTCTCAAAATGCTGGCTGGCATCATGAGGTCGGGAGAGATAATGAGCGGGACTGAATATCTCGAAAAGCTTTCCTCCAGGCGCCGGGAGGCTGTGCAGCGCATCAGGAGCAAGCTCTCCCTTCATGAAAGGATGATTTTCAATCTTCTTGTCAAGATGATGCACGACTCTGTGCATTTCCGGGAGAATATCAAGTTCTATTTCAGCCGCAGGGGCGATATCTTCAAGGTCCATCTCATGGAGCTGGCCAGGCGGGCTGTTCAGAAGGGGAACCTCACCGATGATGCCGATATCTTTTTCCTGACCCTCGACGAACTCCAGAGGCTGGGCCTCCAGACCACCGGAGATTCCCTGAAAAGTCTGATCAGGGAGCGGCAGGAGCAGTTCAAAAGCCTCCAGTCACTGCCCTGTCCGCTCCATCGCATAGAAGGCGCCGGAGGCACGACTCTCTACTTCATTGAAAAAAAAGAGCACACCGGCACGTTCAAAGGTGTGGGCGCCAGTGCCGGGAAGGCCGTGGGGAAGGTCCGGATCATCCTGGATCTGCACGAAGGAGACCGGTTCATGCCGGGAGAGATTCTCGTCACAACTGCCACTGCTCCCTCATGGACACCTCTTTTCTCTCTTGCAGGAGCTGTAGTGGTCGAGATCGGCTCGCTCCTCTCCCACGGAGCGGTAGTGGCAAGGGAGATAGGAATTCCGGCTGTGACCGGCATTCCCGGTATAGTAGAGGCCCTCCATGATGGAGACCTGGTGGCTGTAGACGGAAGCAGCGGCACGGTAGAAGTGCTGGAGAGTAACGAAATGTCACGGCATAAGTAAAAAGCAATCATTACATAGTGCTTCTGAGCCGCGTCCTGCCACAATGACAGGCAAGATGTCAATCCATCCTGAAAATGTTTCTCTACGCTCGCGCCTCGCCAGCCCTCTTCAGCAGTGCTTTCGCCTGGACATTATTGTCATTCAGTGTCTCCACGGCTCTCATGTATCCAGGCGGCGTCGTCCACGCCGTCTGCCAGTTTGTTGGCATCAATGAGCGCCGGCCCGATCTGGGTTATCAGGCCGACAAGCGGTATCTTGCTGGTTAGGTTCAGCGAAGGAAAAGATCATCCGGAGGCTTTCCAAATACCCTTACAGCGCTCTTCAAATGCTAATCTCTTCAATGAGTTTTTCTCCAGATAGCAGAAGCCTGCCTGACTTCGCCAACCCCCAGGCAACAACCAGACATTAATTGAGCGCCAAAGCCTGTAGCCTTAATTTCTATATTACCCAGAATCGGTGCATTGAAAATGCAGAGCCATTTCAACATATTACTGAGTTCAAGCAGAAAAAGCTCCGGTACTGCCCTGATGCCTGACAGAAAGGACTCTAGAAAGACCATGCGGAATGCCGCCTGAGCGACTTCTCAATCTGAGCCGCAAGACCTGTCAGCGCAGGTTCAGTGATTCGCGCCGCTGCGCCTCTCATCTCTTTGACATGCTCACCGTGCTGACGGAGCATTTCTGAAGGCAGAGCGCTCAGATTCTGTGCATAAGCCTTTGCATCTACTTTGATGTACAAGGCTCCCGTCCCGGCAATGCGCCCGGCATTGACATCCGTTGTCGTCGTGAGCGAAGTATCGTCCTCAAAAGAAGTCACGAATTCGAGAACCCATTCGCCGAATACAGGTATCATCAGCACAGCGTACACATCTTTTCCGGCAAAGCCCCGAATCACTACGTTGTTGAACGCGCTGCAGACGAGATCTCCAAGAGGCTTCAGCCCTGCGCTTTGAAGAGACTGTCCCATCGCTGCGATCTTACTTTCATCATTCATTGACCAGCCTGAAAGGTCAGCTTTGAAATAGATTCGTGCTCCGCCTTCATAGACGACATCCACAAGCAGTTCAGAGTCGTCAGGGATCCCCTGATACAGGGACGATAGTGAGCGCGCAGCTTTTTTCATCTCCTCGGGCTCGCCGGATTCAATGAGGCAGGATCGGAACCGGAGCCCGTTTCCAGGCCCGTCTTTTTCCAGAACATAGTGCCTGGGCACTTTCTCTCCTCTCTCAATGGAGAGCGATGTATTAACCGGGAGCCCGCTGCCGAGCAGGCGGAGTAGCATTGAAGTCACAAACTGGCATCGCGTCAATGCCCATATGATACCGCCGCTCATCCACACGCTTCCATAGCTCTCCACCATGCCTTTCAGCCTGAAATCGCCCATGAGCCGGCGAAGCCAGGCATCGTCCGCTTCAGGAATTGAAAGGCGAAGTATAACAGGGATATTTGAGCCGCTCCCGCTTCTATTCTTTTTATGCCTTATCTCGGACGGGAACTCATCGAGCAGGGCTTTGAAGCCTGGCACAAGTCTCGGCTTCGGAAGGCTGCTGAACTTTTCCATCGCCGCGGCCCGCTCATCACTTCCGCCGTCTTCCCTTCCTTCGCCGCCATACGCTCCCTGATGCCATTATCCAGGTTTCAGCAGATCCGGAAGGCCCAGTGACTCGAAAAGAGCGGCCATATCGAGCCCGATTGCAGAATTCCTCATCTTTTCCTGATCTTTCACGGCGATTTTATCGGTGAAAGCTGTTGTCTCCCAGGCGCCATCAGCGCCGGCACAGAGTATGATTCCCTCGGCCTTCTCCTTTTTGAACCATTTCTCCAGCCACTCCCGCACGTTCGGAGCAGTCAGAATTCCTGGAAGAGGCAGGAAGAGCTCTGCTGACCAGCGCGGATCCAATGCAGGCATATCGCTATCCCCTTCAATTCCAAAGGCTTCTCTGAAGCTCTGCCTGAGGCAGGATGGAAATATTGCGACAGTGAAGCCTGCCTGATGTGATATCTCTGCGAAGGAGAAGAAGGCCGGCACATAGGCGTGTCCGTTCGCGCCTTCAGCCTGGAGCCCTGCAAGGGCCAGAAAGATATTGTCGCGCCGCATGGATGCAGGATAATGACAGAGAAGCCGTCCGAACGACGCGCTGTCGCCATAGCCCTTTTTGCCGTCGGTTCCTGTGGTCAGCACATCGAGGGCCTCGCCTTCCGTAATGTCCCAGTAAAAACCGGCAGCCCGGGTTCTCTCTTCCCAAAGCGGATCTTCCGGCGGACCCAGGGCTTCCCTGAGGTCATATTCAAGCTCGGCAATAAGCCTGGATGTCTGTCCAGGCCTGTGAAGAGGCCTGGTCTTCAGCGAAGTTCTGCCCTCTTCACTGCCCAGAACGGCATTGAGGCGCTTGACTGCCGCTGTTGGAACTTCTCCGCGCCTCAGCAGGCCCTGAGCTACATACTCAAAATCCTTCCACAGCGATTTCCCGTCTGCTCTCTTCAGCTCCACCGCACCGTTGATGCCGAAAGCCTTGAACCACTCGGCGACTGAAATTTCAGGCCCTGCGTAGTTCTTCTTCAGAGCCCCGATATCCGGGGAAAAGGCGCTTCCATTGAACCAGGCGCAGAAATCTTCAAAAAGCCCGAGAGGACGCTCCATGCCGGAAGGAGGCAGCAGCCGGAAGCTCGCCTCCTTCTGCTCCAGCGCTTCATCTGAGCGGATAAAATGGATGTGCACGGCCTGTCCGTATGTCCAGATGGCGAGATAATCACCTGGATAATGCCTGGCGAGCGAAAGCAGCCTCGACAGCTCGTCTTCAAACATGCCGAAATAGAAGGCATCGACTTCACCGCGATTCTGCAGATAGCCGAGGACGCCGCCTCTCTTACATGCTTTAAGCTCCTTGTATCCGTTTCTGTAAGACAATAGTCTCGAAAGCCTGCAGTCCCATCTTGCTGCAGCCATTCTCTGCCCCGCCTTTTTCCGATCTGGCAGAGTATCGCGAGGTGCCAGAAGAAACGCCGAAGTTGCCATGGTAACTCCTTTAATGCAGATTTTCTGTAGAGGTTGCCAGTCAACTGTAATGCATTTCAACGTGTCCATATGCGACACCTTTATATTAGCCCGACTTCCGCAGACTACTGATTTTTCAGAAGGCGCCGCGCGGCGGAGAAGAACCTGTCTTATCTTTCTCCAACACATGAGATCCAGTCCAGTCGGCCGGGATTCGGTCGGCCCATGGCCTCCCTCTTCCTACTTTCATGATTCGGTAAAAATAATTGTCGTCGATCGGTAAAAGTAGTTGACATTTAACAGGCGCGCGTCGACAAATGGCTGGAAGGCAAAGCCATCGATAAGATCAGCAGGGATAAGGCCGCAGAGTTCGGCAGGAGCGTCGATAGGCTGATTGATGACAGGACAGGCGAGCTCAGGAAGCCTGAGAATCAGATCGCCGATGAAATAAGGGTTGAAGAAGAATGGGTAAACATAGACGGAGTGCATCTTCCCAAGAAGATAAAGAACCTGGTTTACAACTCTCTTTCCGGATTGAGGAGATAGCTGGTTCGGCTCTGCCTGCCAGCAGCTTACAGGTCTTTGATGGAAGCTTCCAGGGAGTCCGTCAAGAGTGCCGGCCGGCAGGACGAAGCTGAAGATATCAGAAGCTCATCCCTCTCAAAGGGTATGCTGTAACTCTGGAGGCTGATGACTGCGACAACCGGATCGCAGGCCAATAATGCTCAAAAAGATCAGAGCTCCAGCCCCCATTGACCGGTCTGAATCCTGTTGCCGATCAGTATCGACGATGCCCATCCGAGCGCAGCGCCTCCCAGAAAGCCTGCCGGCCCGAGAATGGCGGCTCCCGCCACGGCTCCGCTCAACGTGCCTGCCAGGACCGGATAATAGAAGGAGAGGCCTTTCATGAAACTTGCTCCGGTTGAGAAGATCACTTTTGAGTCAGGTATGGATTCCAGAGCCTGCGGCCCTACAATATGATGTCCAGCGAAATGGTTCCCTTTCACTTCTATCGGATTGGGCATTCCTTTGAGGCCCCAGTAGATCATCTCAGAGCAGTACAGTTCCTTGTCGTTTTCAGTATTAAAAGCGTAATCGTAAGATTCGCCAAGCTTCGAGCGCGAATAGGCGATGACTGAGTCCCGATCTTCCGAAGTTTTGTATGGAGGCCTGATGATCTCTATCAGAGCCGTGTCGTTGAGCGTGTCATCAAGCTCGGTGCGCGTTACACCTGTCGTGCTTAGCGTCTCCAGGACCTTGCCGTCGCCTTCATAAAGCGCGGCGTGGGTGAAGTGGGAGCGCGCAGTCACCTCTTCCAGGACCTGCCATCCAGGGTATCCCGGATACATTGTCAGAATGATGTCGCCTGGCTGGATATTGGTTTTGATCTCAGCTTTCTGCTCGTCGGTCAGTTTCACGGCGTGGAAGGGATATCGTATTCCGAGAGCATAGAAGAAGCTCTTCTTCGCCGCGTCCATGGCGGTCTTCCTGATGGTGTCAGCTTCGAAGGAGTGCACTTTTTTGCCGTGGCTGAACGTGGTGATCAGCGCTTCGTCAGACGCAGGGCGCGGAGAGCGATCAGAATCCTGACCGGAATCGATCGGGAGCCTTTCGCGAACCGTTGTTTTTCTCTTCTGTTCATTGATCCCTGAAGCCGCCGCATGAGAGGCTCCGGAGAGGTTCAAATTCATCTGGCCATCCATTATTCTGCACCGCCCTGTTTTATATGTTTGTTTCTGCTGCGCCGCTCTGGCGCGTTTCTTCAGGATTCTGCCGCACATATTGTATGATAGTTCATCCAGATCATCTATTCAACATCTATTTTGTTAACTTCTGTCGATGCTGCGCCGCGCCACCTCTGCAATGATATATGATGCAGAAAGTTATATTGCGAGGAGATTTGTAAAAAATATTCCGCAGATATGAGCGCTACTGCCTGCATCTGAGGAAAAGCTGCGGTGCTCCGATGGGACGGAGGGCGACCAAAGGCCTTTTCGTTTGAACAGTATCAGTCAAGGTAAAGCTCACGCCATCGATGGTCCAGATACAAAACCCGTGAAAAGTCGGCCTTATCTTGATGCCTTCATTCATAAGCTCAAACATTGTTTTCAATGCCTCAAATCCAGTCTCTTCCGTGCATGGACAATCGCTTCAGTTGTCACCGGCTTAAGAGAAAGATCCGGGGATATTTCTCTGAGATTAATCATCAGCATTTTCATAATGTCTGCTATCGATTTGTAACGATAAACGGCCATTATGACAGCAAACCAGAGTATGAAAGGCGCTTTCAGCGGACACTCTCGCTGATGCCATTTGCCGGTCTTATCCAGGGCTTGGTCAGCAAGTCTCTTTGTCTTACTCGTGCTGAATATGTTCAGAGAAAATTTCTCGGTCAAACCTGCAAGAGTATTATGCATAGTGGCGAATTTCATTTCAGGGCCTCCTTGTCTCGGTTTGTTTGGCAAAATAATCTTCGACAGGGTGGTCCTATTACTTGTTTTTAAGAAAAATTAGCTTAATTCATAGGCATTGACTTTAAGATCAGCAGAAAGAACATTTTCCAGAGTCCCAAACCTGCTGAGCAGCTCACCTGCAACAGTTTCCGCCCGGCCCTTCATAACACATTGAAGGATAGCGGTCAGCAACGCTTCTTCGGAACACACGAACATCTCTATTGAAAATTTTCCAGATTTTGCTTTTTTGTTTTCAGAAATCATATTATGCTTTAAGGACCTGCGACCTTTCAGTGCGAGAATCTAAAACAATCCGCGTGCATGAACTGATTTGACAACTAAAATATTTTCTGGCAGGCATTATATTGATCTGTTCCATTCAAATTGTAAGTTTACGACAAAAACAACGAGAAAGAACAAGACAGATGAGAATATTTCGAAAAAGATCCGCCGATATCCTTTTTTCTGCTCAGGTATGCAGTATCGAATAGATGACAAAATTTCTTCTATAGCTCCTGTAGCTGGAATAGACTCCTGTATTCATGCCGTCGGGTTTCTTAAGAGCATATCTGCGTCTCCTCATTGGGATATTGTCATTTTCCCGACCGATATCATACTTCGCCCCGATCAGACATTTCTATCAATTTCCCGGCTTCTTTGATATGCAGCTCCCTGGCGATTTCATCCAGCCTTTCGAGAAGGCGCTCAAGGGTGAGCCCACGTTCGATTCCAGTCTTTCTTCAACTTCGGGAGAATTCTCTGTAGGGAAGGCCATACCGCCTGTAGAATATCTGCATACCATTATTACAGAGGGGGAACCTGCTCATGAAAAAATGCGTAATCACAGTTTTTTTGTGTCTGTTGACGCTGCTCATTGTCACCGGATCCTTGGCATACAGCCAGGATCCGCTCCCGAAGGAAGGATTCTCAAAGAAGTACAACGTCTATCTCGATGACTGGAACGGCTATAAGATGAAGATCCCGGTGGAGTTCAGGCTGAACGCCAAAGGCGCTTCCACCAACTGGTCAGGCCCGATTGCCGATGATTCCTGTATCTCCATGAGCGTCAATGTGACGAGGATGGCTGATGTATCGCCGCAGGCTCTCTATGACATCAATCTCCAGAGCAAGAAGAAGGACAGGGCCTTTGTCGATGTGGTGCCTCTGAAGGTGAAGCTCGGCAAAGCGACTGTACCGGCATTCAGCTGCAGAGAGGCCCCCAGAAAGCCTGGCTCATCTGCTGAAAAAGCCGGTGATGAGCACCATCGATGGTTTCTCTTCGTGTTCGGGAACAAGCGCGAATACCAGGTCACGCTATGCGCGGTATGGTCCGTGTACAAGGCCAACAGGGTCCAGGATGTATTTGGCGAGATGTTGAAATCCTTTGAGCTGGTACCTGCAAAGGAGGGGTAAGCCCCTATACTGACGCGCATTATTAATTTCATGATCTCTGCAATCTTGAATTGATAACGATTGTGTCAATTATGCTCTTGCGTACAACGCAGCAAGGAGGTTGATGAAAATGAGCACAGTGCTGTTATATGGCTATATCTTCCTGAAGCTCAGGGAAGATAGTGATTTTTACGGGACATTCAGCGAGCTCTGTTCTGATCGGAGCGTCATATACTGCGATGCAGTCCGTGGAGCCTTCGATATGATACTGCTGCTCCGGGGCAGAACGGCTGAGGAGCTGGACTCCTTTGTGAAGAGATGTGTTGAAAATAAAGGGGTGCAGAATACGGTGTTCTCTCCTGTTGAAAATTTCAGATTCTCAGGCCGACAGGCCGATCCAGTATCCGAGACAGACAGCTTTGCTGCCGGAAAGCGGAGCGCAGGAGCAGAGCATTCAGGCAATAACATGTGCAGCAGTTATGCGATGGTAGAGGTGGAAGTCGAAGAATTCGAACAGGTGTACAGAAGCCTCTGTAACATTGACAGCGTCAAAGGCTGCGATGTGCTGAAGGATAAACATGCAATCCTGCTCACGGTGAAGGCGCCTCTCTTCGACCGTATTGATGAGATTGTATCAAAGAAGATTGCCAGGCTTGACGGTGTGCTGAGAGTCATTCAGTATCCGATAATCCCGATTCTGGAGATACAGGCAGGGTAGTGGAGCTCTCCAGGCTTTTCTGCTCTGCACAGCCGCTTCCATATCTATCTGGATATTAAGTAAAATAAGGCTAAATCAAGGAGAAAACAATGGAACAAGTCAAGGAATTGAAACCCTCAGCCTTTCATATCGCTCTCTGGAAATACAGGGGAGAGAAGGATTCTCTCATTCCGCTTCTGCAGGCCGCACAGGCTCATTACTCTTATGTGCCTGAGTCTGCCATCTACAGTATCTCGTCCATCACAGGTATTCCTTCAAGTGAAATATTCGGTGTAGTGACCTTTTACCGGCAGTTCAGGCTCACACCGCCTGGCAAGCACCTCATCAGGGTCTGTGATGGGACTGCCTGTCACGTAAACTCCTCCACGATGATAATCAACGCCCTGAAAGATATACTGGAGATAGAGCCTGATGAGACAACCGGCGACGGTCTTTTCACCTTTCAGACAGTGGCCTGCCTGGGATGCTGCTCTCTTGCGCCGGTTATGACAATCGACAGTGAGACCTATGGTCGTCTCAACCCGTACAGGATAGAGAAAATTCTGGAGAAATACCGTCAGTAACAACAGAGCTCGCGAAAGGGGAACAGCCATGAAAATTCTTGTTGGAACAGGGACATGCGGCATCTCGGCCGGAGCCCTTTCTGTGCTTGAAGCCATAAGGGAGGCGCTTGAAAGTGAAGGCATCGAGGCCGATGTTCAGGAGACCGGATGCCTCGGAATGTGCTATCGGGAAGTTCTTGTGGAAGTGGTGGAGAACGGCCGATCCAGGACATACGGTGAGATCACGCCCGACAGGGCGCGGAGGATAGTCAAGGAGGATCTGGGAGAGCACAGGCCGATAGAGGAATGGATAGTAAGAGATCAGAGCAGCCGGCCTGATGATCCGTTCTTTTCGCGTCAGAAGAGAATTGTGCTCAGGAACTGCGGCATCATCGATCCCACCTCCATAGAGGAATACTGTGCCCACGACGGCTACAGAGCCATCGAAAAGATCCTGAACAGCAGTGATTATACCCCTGCAGCAGTGATCGAAGAGATGAAAAAATCCGGGCTCCGCGGAAGAGGCGGGGCAGGGTTCCCGACGTGGATGAAATGGAGCTTTGCCGCGAAGCAGGAAGATCCTGAGAAATATCTGATCTGCAACGGTGATGAAGGCGATCCGGGAGCCTTCATGGACCGCTCTGTTCTGGAGGGCGATCCCCATTCTGTCATTGAAGGCATGCTCATCGCCGCTTATGCCATAGGCGCCGTAAAGGGATACATCTATGTTCGTGCTGAATATCCACTTGCTGTGAGCCGCCTGACGAAAGCCATTGCCGACGCAGAAGAGAAAGGCTTCCTGGGCCGCAATATCATGGGAAAAGGCATGGAATTTGTTCTGAAGATAAAGGAAGGTGCCGGTGCCTTTGTGTGCGGCGAAGAGACAGCTCTCATAGCCAGTATTGAAGGCAGACGGGGTATGCCGCGCATCCGCCCGCCCTTCCCTGCCGTAAAAGGCCTTTGGGGGCATCCCACAAACATCAACAATGTGGAGACTTTCGCCAATATCCCCTGGATTATCCTCAATGGAGGCGACGCATTCGCTTCCAGAGGCACGGAAAAATCACGTGGAACCAAAGTTTTCGCCATAGCAGGCAAGGTTAAAAGGCCCGGCCTCATTGAGGTGGAGATGGGGATTCCGCTCAGGGAGATTATCTATGATGTCTGCGGCGGCATGAGAACAAAGAAGGCACTGAAGGGAGTGCAGATGGGCGGCCCTTCAGGAGGGTGCATCCCTGTAAGCCTGATGGATACCACTGTGGATTATGAGAATATTACCGCTACAGGTGCCATCATGGGCTCAGGCGGAATGATCGTAATGGATGAATCCACCTGTATGGTTGAACTGGCACGCTTCTTTCTGTCATTTACACAGGATGAGTCGTGCGGCAAATGTGTCTTCTGCCGGCTGGGCACCAGAAGGATGCTGGAGATCCTGGAGCGCATCGTGGCCGGTAAGGCAAGACCTGATGATATGGAAAAGCTGGAGGACCTGGCCCACAAGGTGAAATCCACTTCTCTCTGCGGCCTCGGGCAGGGCGCACCGAATCCGGTGCTCACGACGCTGAAGTATTTCAGGGATGAGTACAAAGCGCATATTGAGGAGCACCGCTGCCCTGCCGGCCAGTGCAGAGCGCTGGTCACCTACTCGATAGAGCCTGAATTATGCAAAGGGTGCGGACTCTGCATGAAGAAATGTCCTGCAGGAGCCATCTCCGGACAGACCAAAGCCCCACACGTCATTGATTCGGCAAAGTGCATCAGATGCGGAGCCTGCATATCGACCTGCAGGTTTGAAGCAATTGTGACAAGATAATCCATCAAAGAGAGGTTAAAGTCATGGCAGTCGTAACGCTCACGATAAATGGAACAAGCTGTACCGCTGATGACAGCAGGACGATACTTCAGGTAGTCAGAGATAACGGCATTGATGACATTCCCACGCTCTGCTATGAAGAGCGTCTCGAGCCCATCACTGCATGCTTTCTATGCGTTGTTGAAGTTGAAGGCGCCCGCACACTGGTGCCTTCCTGCAGCACGAAGGTGCAGCAGGGAATGGTGGTCCATACGAAGACTCCAAGAGTAATGGAATCCAGGAAGGCCTGTCTGGAGCTTCTCTTCTCCGATCATCGCGCAGACTGTATCAGCCCGTGTGCGATGAAATGTCCCGGAGGCGTGGATATTCAGGGATATATGGCTCTTGCCAGGAAGGGGCTTTATCGTGAGGCAGTTGAGCTGATAAAGGAAAGAAACCCTCTCCCCATTGTATGCGGCAGGGTCTGCGTGCGGGAATGCGAAGTGGGGTGCCGCCGCAACCTGATCGATGCTGCAGTGGGAATCGACCATATAAAGCGATTCGCCGCCGAATCAGAGGAGGGCTTCTCCTTCAGGGAAAAGGCGGGAGCGCCTCTTGAAAAATCCATAGGAATTGTAGGAGCAGGCCCTGCCGGTCTTTCGGCATCGTACTATCTAGCCAGATATGGATATGATGTCACAATATACGAGGCCATGGACCGGCCTGGAGGAATGCTTCTTTACGGCATCCCTGCATACCGCCTCCCAAAGGAACTGCTGGCCAGGGAGATAGATATGATCAAGGCGATGGGTGTTAAGATAGAGTGCAATACCAGGCTTGGAAAAGAAGTTGCACTCGATGGCCTGAGGAAGAAGCACGCTGCTGTCCTCCTCACCCAGGGAGCCTGGGGCAGCTCTTCCATGAGGGTGGAAAATGAAGAGGCGCCAGGCGTTCTCTCAGGGATCCGTATGCTGCGGGATGCTGCGTGCGGCACATTAAAGGAGCTTTCTGGCAGAGTCCTCGTCGTGGGAGGCGGAAATACCGCCATTGACGCTGCGAGGTCCTCTGTGAGACTTGGCGCGAAAGAGACTGTCATCGTCTACAGGCGGACTGAAAAAGAGATGCCGGCTCACCACGAGGAGGTGGAAGCGGCAAGAAAAGAGGGAGTGCAGTTCATGTTCCTGACCGCGCCGAAAAAGGTAGTCACCGATGAAGCAGGAAGAGCGCAGGGCCTCGAGTGCACAAAGATGGAGCTGGGTGCGCCAGATGCGAGCGGAAGGCGAAAGCCTGTGGAGGTCAAAGGCTCAGAGCATACGGTAGAGGGAGATTGGATTATCGCTGCCATTGGGCAGTATCCTGATCTCAGCGGTATGGAGAGCGGGGATGCCTGTGGCTCGCCGTGTCTATCCCCAAGAGGCTGTATCACTGTCGATGAAGAGACAATGGCGACAAGTCTGGAAGGCGTGTTTTCTGCAGGTGATGTCGTGACAGGGCCTGCTACGGTAATAGAGGGCATAGCGGGAGGCAGGAGGGCTTCAGGAGTAATTCATCGCTATCTGGCAGAAGGGGTGATCAAAGGTGAGGGCCGTGAGTTCTTCATGACAAAGGAGGTCGTTGCCCCTGTCACAGAGAATGAGCTGGCAGATTTCACGAAGAGCGAGAGACACTGTATGCCTGAAAGGCCTCCGGAGGAACGTGTCTGTGATTTCAAAGAGGTGGAGCTGGGCCTTTCCAGGTGTGATATGGAAGATGAGACTGGCAGATGCCTGTCCTGCGGCTGTAATGAGATCAATGACTGCGCTCTTCGAAAGTATGCAGGCGAATATGATATAAAGGCAGATCATTACCACGGGGAGGTCAAGAGATACATAACAGATAAACGTCACCCCTTTATTCAGATTGAGCCGTCCAAGTGCATAAAATGCGGCCGATGTATAAAAACCTGTGAAAAGATAATGGGCGCGTCTGCGCTTGGCTTCGTCAACAGGGGCTTCTCGTCTGTAATCTCGCCGTCAATGGGAAAGAGTCTTCTTGAAAGCAACTGTGTCTCTTGCGGCAACTGTATCGATTCATGTCCCACAGGGGCGCTTTCGGAGAATCTGCCTGTATTTGCCAGAACAGGTGACAGGGTCAATGAAACTCCTTCTGTCTGCAGCTTCTGTTCTGTCGGATGCAGATTGAAGATACAGAATTTTGGAAGGGATATCCGCATAAGATCGATGCGCGACAGACTCACAGGTGAAGGAGACTATCTCTGCAGAAAAGGCCGTTTTGAAAGCCGTTATCTGTCAGAAGGAGACCGCCTGAATCAGCCTTTCAGCCGCTCCAAAGGCAGGCTTCAGAACCTGGACTGGTCTTCGGCGCTTGACATTACGGCTGCGCGCCTGAAGGAGATAAAAGAAAAGTACGGACCTGAAAGCATCGGCATCTTCATATCGCCGAGACTGACCAGTGAAGAGATTTACGGCGCCGTCAAGCTTGCAAAAGGCATCATCGGAACAGATTATATCGGCTCACTGCGGGACCTCGTGAGCGGGAGCAGGCATCACGAGCTGGATTCCATCCTCGGCATGACCTGCTCTACTGCAAAGCTGTCCGATATCGACAGCTGTGATACAGTGCTTCTCGTCAATGCCGATCCTGTTGAGACTCACCCGACTCTGGGATGGTCCATCAGAGAAGCCCGGCGGAGAGGGAAAAAGATCATTGTGATAAACTCGATAAAGATCCCTCTCGCATCTGACGCCGATCTCTGGATTCAGCCCAGAAGGGGCACTCTCACGCATCTACTGAGATCACTGATGAAAGAGATAATAAGCGCCGGAATGCACGACAAAGCCTTTACGGCTTCTCATACCGAGCATCTCGATCATCTCGAGAAGTCTCTGCAGCATGCCGATTCAAAGGCGACAGCCCCTCTGACAGGTATATCGCCTGAAGAGGTTGAAATTGCGGCTTCAGTGATATCCAGCGGTAAAGTAGTGGCGCTCTATGACGTGGATGCTACCTGCGACCGGTCCGGAGACGATCTTTCTGCCCTGCTCCAGCTTCTGCTCCTCACAGGCAATGCAGGAAAGAAAGGGGCAGGTCTTCTGCTGCTCGAGCACTCCTCCAATTCAGTCGGGCTTTATGATATGGGAGCTGAACCTGGATATCTCCCTGGAAGAGTGCCGTGCAGTGATGAAAATGTCCGATCAAAGATCGAGGGCATCTGGGGGCTGAAGATGGCAGAGAAGACTAATCAGGAAAGCCTGAAAGAGCGTCTCGCTTCAGGCGGGCTGAAGGGAGAACTTGCCGGACTGCAGGGAGCTCTTGTGGTAGGAGAGAATCCTGCCGCTGATCCGAATTTGGCGAGCCGCTTCAAAGAGCTGCAGTTCCTGGCAGTCTGCGATCTATTTAACACTGAGACAACTGAAATCGCTGAAATAGTTCTCCCTGCATCGACTCACATTGAAAGCGGTGGATCTTACACAAGGCTTGACGGTGAGATACAGCATTTCGACAGAGCCCTAAAACCTCCCGGAGATCTGACGACATTGCAGATCATAGCCCGGCTCTCAGCACTTCTCGGAAAGGAAGGGGTTTCTGAAGACTATCAGAGCACGTTTGGCGAGATAACCGGGGTTGTCCCGTTCTATCAGAAGGGAGCACAGTCGTTGGCTGAACGGCTCTTCTCAGATGGGCGAAAGACACCTTTCGCTTCCTGTATTGTGAAAGACCTGGTTAAATAATAAGAATAAGGCTTCGTGACAGGTCGGAGGAGTGGGATGGGTGCCTGTTGAGCCGCAGCATATGCCGACTCTCGGTCTGCTCCCGACTTCTTATGTGAGAATGTATCACTGTGAGATGAAAAGCCGCCACTGGACTGCTGAAAAATTCCGGGCATCTGACAATATGGTGATTATGGGCGGTGATACACCTGAATACAGCGAAAAATGAAGGAAGACAGGTATTCGATGCCGGTATGGATTCTGCGCGCGCTCACTTGCGGAATCGGGCCAGAGTTCTGCAGAACCACACTGCCACTTTCATTTGATTCATTGATAAAAACCGGAAAAAGTGGTCAGTTGTCCCAGTTACTGTTAATTGTTACAAAAATGTTAATATAAGAGTCTGTCCCCAAAAAGGGGGCTCGATTCAAGAGCTCTTCTCCAGTCATTGACTGTCCTGCGGGATACGGTGAGACTGTAATCCTCTTCGAGGAGTTTCTGAAGCATGCAATCATTGATGGGCTGCCCTGCACGGCCTGCCATCAGTTCTTTTAGGAGTCTCATCCCTCTCTGCCTTCCGGCTTTTCTGCGCGGAAGGAACAATGACTGAAGATCCTTCTCGCCGTGAGGTGTCACGATGCTTTTGCCCTTTATCAGGCGAGAGAGCCAGCTGGCATCAATGGAGAGCATATGAGCCACATCTTTTCCTTCGAGGGGTATCTGATTCTCTTCCAGATCTGAGATAAGGAACAGACGCTGGGCGTTGACAGCTGCAAGGACGATATCGTTTATCAGGCTGATTCTGCTGTTGATCTGCTCGAGCTCAGTTTTCAGATCCTTCCAGGCTTCCTTCTCCTCAACGTTGAGAAGCCCTGCCAGGGAGAGCCTTGTGATCTTCTCCTCATCTATGTGATAGCGCTTTTTTTCTGAGAGAAAGAGGCACTCGATCTCTTCACCTTGCTGCTTTATAAGCGCTACTTTCTCATACTGACTCTGCGCTATCACCGGCATTCTGAAAGGAGCCGCCAGATCCTGAATCGCGGCTGGGGTAAGAACTTCATCCTGAAAGGACTTGAGCTCTTCTACAGTCAGCCCTGCCAGCTCGGCAAGCTCAATGTGAGTATAGCCTTCTTCTGCCAGGAAGAGGGCCGTGAATGCTTCTCTGCCCAGAGATTTCAGCTTTGCAACAGTGCTGCTGTGTTGATCGAGTGAATCTTCGATATCGTATGAGATGCTGTGACGGATACCTGATGCTTCGAGCAGTCTCGAAATTTTGCGGGGACTGATGAAAAGAGCCTTGTTGCATTTTTCCACCGGCATGCAGAGCTTCAGAAAGAGCTCTCCTGATTCGACTTCTCTGATGCTGGACCAGAAGTTCTTGTGCCATCGCTCGAAAAAGAGGCTCATCTGGATGGCTGTGTGAGTCTTCTGTGCAAGTGTATTTTCGAGCCTCATCTGCTGCATTGAATCTGTCTCTCCAGGTGGATATGATGACCCTGCATTGAGTACAGCAGATGGAAGAAGGGCTGTAAACACAATGCCGTGTAAGCCTTACGCCGCAGTGACTGAGATCACAGCTTTTCAGCTATGACGAGCATCTCGTAGTCCTCCGTTGTAAGTGCATCCTTTCTGCTGAAGGCACCGAGCTTAGCGCCGAAGATGTCGATTCTGCTGAAGCCGATGCATTTAAGCTGCCATGTGATCTCAGACGGGACGTAGTATCGCTCGTTGCTCTCAATAGTCTTCTCATTGCCTGAGTCGTCGGTGACTTTCATGCGCGTATGCTCTCTGAAGGTCATCAGGTCGAAGGTATTTTTTGAATATTTCTGTTCGTGCTTCTCCATGAACTCCTTAACAGAGTGAAAAAGCGGGAAGAGTCCGTTCAATGTGGTGAAAACCAGCTTTCCAGGTCTTTTAAGTGATCGGAAAGCGTTCCTGAGTATTGCGTGGTTCATCTCATCTGTCTCCATGAGCGAGAAAGATCCCTCACAGAGCATTATCGCCAGGTCGATGCGGCCTTTGAAGTTGAAGTCTCTTGCATCCCTGATCGTGAAACTTATGCTCACCTTTTCTCTATCGGCGTTTTCCCGAGCCCTTGCAATCTGATCCTTCGAGAGGTCGAAGGCGGTTATGTACCTGTACCCTCTTCTGGCCAGCTCTATCGAATGACGCCCTGTACCGCATCCGATGTCCAGGACCTTTGCATTTCTGTTCTCTCCCAGCTCTTTTTCCAGGAAGTCGACTTCACCGGCAGTCCCCTGAGTAAAGCACTCCTTCTCATAACTCTTCGCATAGTTTCTGAATAGCTCTTCATACCACATTGGCATCGCAATGCGCTCCTTTGCTGTTTAAATCAGAGAACGATAACACTGGAGATGGCAATGCCTGCAGCCGCCATGCACAGCTTCGTGAACACCGCCCTGTTTATATTCTCCATAAGCTTCACCTGACTTTTAATCTCATCAAATGATAGCATATTCCGGGACTGCAGACAACTCATGCAGCGAACTGCCAGAAAAGAAGTGAGAGCCATCCCTGAGGTGTTGAGGGGCTGCCTGAGTGTAAGGAGTTTTTGCTGCAGAAGTTACGGGGCATATAAAGAGCCCCGGCAGGATAGGTTTGCACGTCAGGGGAGAACGCTATCCGAATACGGAAAGTAGAGAAAAGGACTTTCACTGATACGCAATAACGTGTTATAATTAACCTGCATTTCGAGTTGCTGATTATTATTAACAGGTAGTCGGGGGTGCAGAATGGATAACACTACGATCAGACCTTTGAAAGCAACCGGCATTGAAAGAGATGCTGCCTCTACCGGGAGAAAGGATGTTTGCCTGTCTTCCAGGCAGGACGTTTTCAGGAAAACGGTCGGTGCAGATGCCGGAGTAGTGAATCTAAGAGAGGTCTCCAGGACTGTTTTTGATGTCAATGCCAGGACAGAGCTCAGGGAAAAGTGGAGTATACAGCTGAGCGGAATGGAATTATTCAGGCCTCCGGCTGTTACAGGCGATGGAAATCTGATAGGCATAAACAATCAGCACAGGGAGATCGTTGCATTTTGCCCTGATTCAGGAGCAGCCCTGTGGAAGCTCAGCCTCAGGAATATCCCATTTCCTGCCGGAATGGAGAATAAGCCGGATACCGAGCTTGCAATTGACGTCAAGGCAGGCCCGGAAAACTCTGTATGTGTGGTGACGAGAGATTCACTCGGAGGGGGAAGAATAGTTCTTCTGGACAGCAGGAACGGTGCACTCAAAGGGCAGTTCGCGCCTGAAAAGCCGGTGTGGACATCGCCTGAATTCGATCCCGGTGGCAATGTGGTGGCGCTGGATGAAGGAGGCACACTCTACTCAATTGACGGTGCCAGCGGAAAAATGAACTGGAGGAAAGAGTCCTGTCTGGAGACATGGGATATAAACCGGCCGGGAGCTTCTCTTGAAGTGGATAAAGGCGGCAATATATTTGCAGGTTACCGGCACGGCGACGTAATAATGTTTGACGGAAAGACCGGAGCAGAGGTAAATCACGCCAGGTTCCTGGAGGATTTTGATATCAACCCCACTTCAAAGCCTGTAGTCGGTCCTGACGGAAATGTCTATGTAGTGTGCAGGGAAAGAGAAGACACTATGCACGTGATAGATGGGAAGACAGGGCAGGAAATGGTTCATCGCAGATGCCCGGGAATCAGGCAGCAGGATGGCAGTCCGCCTGTATCGTTCGGAGATGACGGCACGGTGTTCGCATTAAGCTCCACCTTTGGCTATGCTGAAGTCATCGCTCTCGATCCGACAAACGGGATGAAGAAGTGGGGGAAAGCCCCGCTTGAAAGAGCCGATCATATCTCTGAAGTGGATAAGAAAGGAAATGTATATATAGCGGGAAACAACAGTATTGCTGTGCTGGAGGGAGCAACCGGCAGAGTGCTGGACAGATTCGACAACGGCCAGAATTCTGCAGTTCAGCCTGTCATCGCCTCTGATGGGACAGTATTCATTCTGGGGGATAAGGGCAAACTGACAGCGCTGAAGCTTGTCTCTCCTGAGGATAAAATCTCTTCTGCCTTGAATGAGCAGAGTCTGCAGAAAACAGAAGAAGAGGGCCTGAAGGTTGAATATGGCAGTGGCGTAGTGATAATAGGCGGAGTCATACTGCCTGTGCGCAGACCCTGAATTTCTGCTTTACTTCTGATCCACAGCCGGCCATTCCCGGTATGGCTGCATCAATACCATCTCTTCACGAGCTTTGACTGCGGATCTGAATACTCGCGAATTGAGTTGTCTTTTCTGTTCACGTATTCGAGCTTTTTCTCCCCCTTGGGTGTCACGATGGACCAGAGATCCCAGACCATGAGTTCATCGAAATCGGGGGCATCATAATCGAAGAACTTTTTGCCTTCCGCACCGTCAGAACCCGTTATTGATTCAATGGAGATCATATGTGGAGGTGTGTCATCCTGCTGAGTGAATACTCTTCGTGCAGCATCGACAGCGTCACTGGCAAGTTTCGATCTTGCCGGATCAGCTGCGAAATCCTTCTTGAGAGAATCCAGGACATCCCTGGTATTTCCCCCCTCCTTTGGAGGGATTTCAAAGAAAACCCCGTCTCTGCGGATAGTCGTCAGTCCGGGACAGTTTCTTACAACGCTCACCTTGAAATAAAGTTTGGAAGGAGTGTATCCGGGATCATCCTGAATCTTTTCTGAGCCGAAAAGTGACCTGAGCCTGTTGAGCATTCCTTTTTGCTCATTGTAACCGCTGTTCAGAGTCACCGAATCCTGGATATTGTCAAGAGCGCTTTTCTGCTGCGAGGCTGGAGAGGTCGACCTTGAAACGTTGTTGTACTGAGTTAACTGATTTCCCGAATCAATCTTCATCATTGCACACTCCTTCTTATTATTGATATCTTTTCAGTAATTTCTTCGTGGTATCTTATAGTCAGATGATACAGGAGCGGTGGATAAAAAAAGAAAAAAAAGCCTTAAAAAAGTCTTAAAGCGAAATACAGATTGTTAAACTTCTGAAACCGTTTAATATAGAAATTCGGTGAGACCTGAGAGCTCGGGGATTTTCTTCTGCGGCAGCCAATAGAGGCGAGAAGCAGATCCCTGTCCTTAAATGCTCCCAGATCGACTCTGTTGCTCCTGGAGGCCATATCATTGTATACTGGTATCATGCTCAGAATGGAGGTGATTTCTTGGCAGGCCGGAAGAAAAAAGACACTGAAGCGGGCCGGAAATCGGAAAAGAGCATCGTTGAAGGAGAAAAGACTCACGAAGATGAGCATGCCGCTGATTTCACAGGGTATCTAAACCCTTCCGCGCTGACTGAGGATACTGAGGAACAGCAGGGGCGAGATATATGCAATCGTGCTGGAGCCTGAGATGGAGAAAGCCCTCACCTCACTGCTCAGGGAAGAAGACAGGGAGACTTTTATCGATGAGGATAACGATGAAGCCAGGTCAATCGTGTCTGCTCTGGGAGAGAAGGCAGCGCTCTGCGTGGAGAAGGGGCTTCTCCCGGTCATAGTCTGCGAGCCGCCTGTCCGTTCGGCGCTCTGGAAGCTCCTGGTAAAATCACATCACGGCCTTGTGGTTCTCTCCCGCAGCGAGATCGCTCCGGACACGAAAGTAATCGACTGGCTTAAAAACGATAAGAACGAAGTTGCAGCCGGTGCACCGACGTCAGGCATCAGGCTCGAGAAATGGCCAGCCTCCTTTGTCTTTTACGATGGTGAGAAATATGACATAAAACTCGATGAAGAAGCAGAAGAGACCTTCATCAAGGCCATCGAGAAGGGAATAGATATGATTGAGAGCCCGGAAGACTCGATATCCATATTCATAAGCTCGGTCCTGTATTACATCTTCAATAGCTCCGAAGGAGGCAGCAAACTCAATAAAAAGATACAGGAGCGGTTCCCCAGGACCTTTATATCGTATAGAGATGGGCACTCGCTCTTTAAAACATACCGAAGCAGCATGGGAAAGATAAGCATTGATGCAGAGCCGCCGGGGCACCATCCGGGTGATTTGACGGCTTCATCCTGAAAAGTGAAATTGCCGCCGGCGAACAGGCTCAATAAACGTGCGCTGATTTACCAGGCTATGAGCTGTATCTGAAACGGAGGGGATTATATGGCAGTCCAAAAGAAAAGAGCTCAAGCAAGGCGGAAAAGCCTCCCTGATAAATACGATCCTTACACCCTTGATGTCATGAAAGAATATATCAGAAATTTGTATGGCATCGCCTGTGCAATGGCACAGAACGAAATCGATCGGAAGGTTGAAGAGGCTGAAAAGCATATTTCAGATGGGAAAAAAGTCGACACAAGAAAGTTGATAATGGAGATCAATGAAAAGATCATTCTCCGTGTTATGGCTGGCGAAGCGCTTGAAGAGCTCGGCGCGCCAGGGCACCTGATACCAATGCCGGTATGCCCAATCAGCATCGAAGTGGGAAGAAGCCTGCTGCCTCTCCTGGACCGGAAAGAAGGAGCCAGGCTGAAAGAGCGCTGCACCTCAATCAGGCGCCATATAGCGCTGGAACTGGGCATCATAATTCCAGGAGTGCAGTTTCGTGAAAACCTTCGACTCAAACCGAACAGCTACGTTGTAAAGATCAGGGAGAACGAAGCGGCGGCAGGAGAAGTGATGCTGAACTGTCTGCTGGCCATCGGCCCTGAAGACAGGCTCGAGAGCCTCAGAGGCACAAAGACTGTCGAACCCACATACGGTTGGCCCGGCATCTGGATATCGCCGAATCAGCGCGGTGAAGCCGAACGTCTCGGCTGTATGATCTTCGACCCTGTCAGCGTCATCGCCACTCAGATCACTGAAGTGACGCGCACCCATGCTCCCGATCTCCTGGGCAGCCGGGAAGTGCAGGCTCTTGTAGATACAATCAGGAAGACGCATCCGGCAGTCGTCAACGGCCTCGTGCCCGAACAAATCTCTCTGAGAGAAGTGCAGAGAGTACTGCAGAACCTTGTGCGTGAGAGAGTCTCTGTGCGCGACCTCGTCACGATACTTGAAGCCATTGCAGATAATATCAACATGTGGAAAGATCCTGAAGTGCTGACCGAGTGTGCCCGAGTATACCTTTCCAAAGCTATCTGCAGGGAGTATATGAACAACGAGGGTGTCATCAACGTCATAACAATCAACCCTATGATCGAGAAGATATTATCCCATGCTATCCAGAGAACTGAGATGGGAACGTTCCTTGCCCTGGATCCTGCCATGGGCACAGAGATCCTGATGTCTATCGGTAAAGAAATCGAAAATATGCAGAAGCGAAACCTGCAGCCGATTATCCTCTGCGCGCCGCAGATCAGGCCGGCTGTCAAGCGCCTGACCGATCGCTCCTTCCCCAATCTCGTGGTGCTGTCGTGGAATGAGGTTGCACCGAAGGTCAATGTCAACTCAGTCGGCATGGTAAGTATCGACACCCCGGCAACTCAGAGAGAAGAAACGGACAATACCAGTGTTCCGGTAATGAAAGATATCGATGTGCTTGCAGTTGACGTAAAGCTCGAAAGATGGCTTTCATCGCATATCGTAAAAATCAGCGGGAAGCTGGAGCTGAAGCTCGACGATGCCGCCGAAGAGATCTTAATCAGGGCCATCGGGAAGCAGTTTGGAATGCTGGACAACACAGATGGCCTGAAGATAATATTCTGCAGCATGAACATATACAGAGTCATCACGTGGTCAATATGGGGCAGGCTGCTGCTGGAAACTTTGAAAGAAAGGTTCCCAGGGATTTCTTTCAGTATCAGAAATGAATCCATTGAATATTCCAGATACAACATAGTGGGAACGGTGAGCCTCGATGAGGATCATCCGCAGGAGGACATTGAAAAAGCGCGTTGACCGAAAGAGAAAGTTTCTGACACAGGCTTACTGCCATATTACTGTTCCTGTTGGCGAAGCATGTGAAGCAGTGTTTGTATATAAGTAGAAAAAAGGAAATATGGTTATAAAAATGGACGATATGACCAGCTCACAAAATGCTGAACAGCCGCAAGAGTCTTCACTCGATGCGGAAAGACATGTGGAAAGAGGCTTTAAATATATACATGAGCATAAGCTTTATAAAGCCATTGAGGAATTCAACGAAGCCATAAAACTGAAGCCCGATTATGCAATCGCATATCACAGGAGAGGACTTGCATACGATTTAAGAGGATTCGCCAACAATTGTAAGGGTGATTATGATAAGGCAATAAACGATTATGACAAGGCAATAGAGCTTGAGCCGGAATTTACGTTAGCATACACTTGCAGAGCGCATGTTCTTTCAGAAAAAGGCAAATATGACAAAGCCGTTGAGGACTGCAGCAAAGCCATAAACCTCGAGCCAGGTGATGGACACCTGTTCTGCAGAAGAGGAGATATATACCAAAGCAAGGGCGACTATGACAAAGCCGTTGAAGACTACAGCAAAGCCATAGAACTTGATGAAGACTGTTATTTTGCATACTACCATTCAGTCATTGTATACCGCAGAAAGGGTGACTATGACAAAGCCATTGATGTGTGCAATAAAGTCATAGAATTAAAGCCAAATGGCGCAGAAGCATATTATTGGAGAGGACTTGCCTATCATGAGAAGGGTGACTTTGACAAAGCCATAGAGGATCACAGTATTTCCCTGAACCTGAATCCAGGCCAGACAGATGTATACTGCAGCAGAGGACTTGCCTGCTATTGCAAGGGCGACTATGGCAAAGCCATAGAGGATTACAGCACAGCCATAAGGCGAAAGCCTGACAGAGCAGACACGTATTATAACAGAGGGCTTGCTTACTTTTGTATGGGTGAATATCAGAAAAGCTGGAAAGATATTCGAAAAGCATTATCTCTAGGGCACAAGATCGATCATCAGTTTATGAAGGATCTGAAAAAGGCATTGAACAGGTGGAGAAAATCGCAGATCTCATTTATTAAAGCAACCAAGCCAGATACCAAGCCAGGCACCAAGTCAGGCACTGCTTCTGGCGCAGGAATGAATCAGGGCTGAAACTATGCCACACATTGATAAAGATAAGCCTTGATGAGGAGCCGCCGGAGCAGGACATGGATTCTGCGGTTGATGCTGAAAACCCAAGCGGCCGCCGGCGAACAGGCTCAATAAACGTGCGCTGATTTACCAGGCTATGAGCTGTATCTGAAACGGAGGGAATTATATGGCAGTCCAAAAGAAAAGAGCTCAAGCAAGGCGGAAAAGCCTCCCTGATAAATACGATCCTTACACCCTTGATGTCATGAAAGAATATATCAGAAATTTGTATGGCATCGCCTGTGCAATGGCACAGAACGAAATCGATCGGAAGGTTGAAGAGGCTGAAAAGCATATTTCAGATGGGAAAAAAGTCGACACAAGAAAGTTGATAATGGAGATCAATGAAAAGATCATTCTCCGTGTTATGGCTGGCGAAGCGCTTGAAGAGCTCGGCGCGCCAGGGCACCTGATACCAATGCCGGTATGCCCAATCAGCATCGAAGTGGGAAGAAGCCTGCTGCCTCTCCTGGACCGGAAAGAAGGAGCCAGGCTGAAAGAGCGCTGCACCTCAATCAGGCGCCATATAGCGCTGGAACTGGGCATCATAATTCCAGGAGTGCAGTTTCGTGAAAACCTTCGACTCAAACCGAACAGCTACGTTGTAAAGATCAGGGAGAACGAAGCGGCGGCAGGAGAAGTGATGCTGAACTGTCTGCTGGCCATCGGCCCTGAAGACAGGCTCGAGAGCCTCAGAGGCACAAAGACTGTCGAACCCACATACGGTTGGCCCGGCATCTGGATATCGCCGAATCAGCGCGGTGAAGCCGAACGTCTCGGCTGTATGATCTTCGACCCTGTCAGCGTCATCGCCACTCAGATCACTGAAGTGACGCGCACCCATGCTCCCGATCTCCTGGGCAGCCGGGAAGTGCAGGCTCTTGTAGATACAATCAGGAAGACGCATCCGGCAGTCGTCAACGGCCTCGTGCCCGAACAAATCTCTCTGAGAGAAGTGCAGAGAGTACTGCAGAACCTTGTGCGTGAGAGAGTCTCTGTGCGCGACCTCGTCACGATACTTGAAGCCATTGCAGATAATATCAACATGTGGAAAGATCCTGAAGTGCTGACCGAGTGTGCCCGAGTATACCTTTCCAAAGCTATCTGCAGGGAGTATATGAACAACGAGGGTGTCATCAACGTCATAACAATCAACCCTATGATCGAGAAGATATTATCCCATGCTATCCAGAGAACTGAGATGGGAACGTTCCTTGCCCTGGATCCTGCCATGGGCACAGAGATCCTGATGTCTATCGGTAAAGAAATCGAAAATATGCAGAAGCGAAACCTGCAGCCGATTATCCTCTGCGCGCCGCAGATCAGGCCGGCTGTCAAGCGCCTGACCGATCGCTCCTTCCCCAATCTCGTGGTGCTGTCGTGGAATGAGGTTGCACCGAAGGTCAATGTCAACTCAGTCGGCATGGTAAGTATCGACACCCCGGCAACTCAGAGAGAAGAAACGGACAATACCAGTGTTCCGGTAATGAAAGATATCGATGTGCTTGCAGTTGACGTAAAGCTCGAAAGATGGCTTTCATCGCATATCGTAAAAATCAGCGGGAAGCTGGAGCTGAAGCTCGACGATGCCGCCGAAGAGATCTTAATCAGGGCCATCGGGAAGCAGTTTGGAATGCTGGACAACACAGATGGCCTGAAGATAATATTCTGCAGCATGAACATATACAGAGTCATCACGTGGTCAATATGGGGCAGGCTGCTGCTGGAAACTTTGAAAGAAAGGTTCCCAGGGATTTCTTTCAGTATCAGAAATGAATCCATTGAATATTCCAGATACAACATAGTGGGAACGGTGAGCCTCGATGAGGATCATCCGCAGGAGGACATTGAAAAAGCGCGTTGACCGAAAGAGAAAGTTTCTGACACAGGCTTACTGCCATATTACTGTTCCTGTTGGCGAAGCATGTGAAGCAGTGTTTGTATATAAGTAGAAAAAAGGAAATATGGTTATAAAAATGGACGATATGACCAGCTCACAAAATGCTGAACAGCCGCAAGAGTCTTCACTCGATGCGGAAAGACATGTGGAAAGAGGCTTTAAATATATACATGAGCATAAGCTTGATAAAGCCATTGAGGAATTCAACGAAGCCATAAAACTGAAGCCCGATTATGCAGCCGCATACAAAGAGAGAAGTCTTGCCTTCGCATTCATCAATGATTTCGACAAAGCCATTGAAGATTTATCAAAAGCAATAGAGATTGATCCTGAATATACGGTAGCTTACGCTTGCAGGGCTATAATTTACTATTCTAATGGCGATTATCAAAAAGCTGTTGAGAACTTCGGCAAAGTTGTGGAATTAAAACCAGACGATGGATATGCATTATGCAATAGAGGAGATGCATACTGCTGCAATGGTGAATTTGATAAGGCTATCGATGATTACAGCATTGCCATAAAACTGGCACCAGACAATGCGTATGCATACCAACTCAGAGGGAATGCCTATCGCTGCAAGAATGAATATGACAAGGCCATAGAGGATTATAACACAGTCATAAAACTAATGCAAGACTTTGCAAGCACATATTATAACAGAGGGTTTGCATACTTTCATATAGGTGAATATCAGAAAAGCTGGGAGGACATTCAGAAAGCAGAGTCTATGGGATGTGAGATCGATAAGAAGTTTCTGAAGGCTCTCAACGATGCATTGAAGGGATAGAAATATAATGGCAGCCTTTTTAATGCAAAGTGCAGTAAGATGTTGAATTACTTAGTACAACATAATTTAACATGGTTAATACCTGCATTCATTTTTACATTATACTGGGAATAGTCACCCTGGATGATGATCAACCGTCGGAGGGCATTGAAAAAGCGCGTTGACCGAGAGCAGTATCGACATCGATACCGGCACGCCGAACATTCTCAGCGGCCGGCACCGTAAGCATCGGTCGCTGAGAATCCTGGCTATTCCAGGTCAGAGCTGCATCAATACCATCTCTTTACAAGCTTTGACTGTGGATCTGAATACTCGTGAATCGAGTTGTCTTTTCTGTGGCTTTTTTCTTCAACCCATCATTCCCACCTGTGGGGGCAGGCGATGTTCCAGTCTGCACTGCAGGTGCATCATGCTCTGTTTGCACCGTGATTACATTGCATTGTTTTGCCTGTCAGCACCTTTCTCCCTCTGACATATTTCAGGAAAGGTTTTTCATCTCCGTGAGACCGTGGACCGAAGGTGAAAGTGAGGTTGTGAGGTGCGGTGCCTTCTATCTTCAGGGTCAACAGGTTGTGCAGAAGCCTTAGATGGCACCTGGCACACAGCACGATAAGATTTGCAGGATCATCGGTACCGCCTTTCGAGCGCCATATGATGTGGTGGATGTGGAGGTTTCTGCGGCAGTTGCACCCAGGCACCTGGCAGCGGAAGCGGTCACGCTTCAGGATGGCATAGTCTCTGGTGACTTTGAGGTGAACTTTTTCGGTGAGCAGCCAGTCCTGCAGCAGGGCGGCGAGAAAACTCTCTGCAGAGTCAGCATAATCGAGGGGGGATCTGTAGATGTCCTCTACATCATTCACTCTGCGGAGCATTGTTCCTTCTGCGACTGACTGCCGGAGATAGGCCGCGAAGGTTGTGTTCCACAGATCATACAGCTCTTCAGGGAGAAAGAATCTGATCGACATGGTGGAGTGTCTTTGTGCAGAGCCGCTGTCATCTGCGAGAATGTCCATGAGAAACGTCTCAGCAGGGTCCGCCCCGTGAGGCATCATACAGATCTCCCTTGCTTTCGAAAGTGTCTCCTCATCGCAGGGAGTGGTTTTATCAGAGCAGGCATTCCTGCAGGAACAGTCTGTTCCCGGGGAAGAGAGCGCTTTGTTGGAGGCATCTGAAGACGCACACAGGGGAACTTTCACTATCTGTGAGTCTGCTCCGTGAACTGTTTCATGCGCACACAGACAGGATGCGGTGGCATTGCCGGAGGACGTCAGTTCTGATTGTTTCCCGGCTGAAAAAGCTAAGTGTGTCTGAGCCTGCCTGCCCGCACACAGCGTATTTTCTGACTCCCGGCCTGATCTTCTCTGAGCCTGGCCGCCAGCACACAGGGCACTTTTCTTCCTCCCCTCTGCGACTTCTCTCTCATAAGCGAGATATTCATCCACATCCTCAAAATGTTTCCACGGCTCCTCCAGGCGGGGATCCCGCTCCATCAGCATATGCTCATCGACACCTTCAAGCGGCCACGACTGCTCAGGTGAAGAGCGCCTGTACCACGAGCCGGTTCTCACGATCTCCTTCATCTCTTCGGGAAGCTCGTGATACACGTCGTCAGTGATGTAGCGGAAGCCCGGAAGGATATTGTAAGAAGTGGGAGCGAAGAAGTCGTATTCGATGATCCTGGCGCAGCGCTCCAACTCCTCCTTCAATGTGACACTCGGCGCATGGGCGGCATAGTCTATCCATATTCTCTCGTTCTCTTCAGTGGAAATCCTCAGGATAAGCCTTGCCTGCTCCTTTGAAAGGAGTCCGATCTTGAAAGCCTTCTCGATGAGAGGACGCCTCCTGAATCCATCGGCAAGCCGCATGAGGCGATAGAGCAGGGGATTCGGGAAATCACACCTCTTCTTTCCATACTCCTCGATCTGGCTGTAGTCCAGGACTCTGTAGAGTCCCCAGCCGTTAATGGCCCGGAGAATTTTTCCTATCGCTACATCGAGCTCCTGACGGTTCCTGCCCAGCTCAATGAGCTTTGCCGCAAGACTCTCAACAGTCTCAGGGTTTTCATAGAAGGAAGGAGGGAATATGATGCGCCGTGGTATCGGGTCTTCCTCCTCCTCGTCTTTTTCAGCACTGTGCTGAGGCTTTCCAGCCGGAATCCGGGGATCATCGATCAGCAGGTCTTCGTCCCTCTCCTCCTCTCTCATATAGCATCTATAGAACACCGGGAGCTTTCCGGATTCGAGAGGGGTTGGGCTGCCAACGCCGCTCCCCTTCCCTGATGAGATGTAGCCTGCCAGCAGTGCTTCGACGAATCCGCTGATTGGGCCATTGCAGTGCTCTTTATTGCGGAAATGCTCAAGCGCGAAGTCCCAGGCAGGAGCGAGCCTGCTGGATACGTTGAAGTACATCATCACCCCGTTTGATGGGGACAGACTCCTTTTTCCGGAGAAAAAAGAGTCAGTCCCCGCGCTCTCTTCAGACGGGATGGCAGGAGCGCAAGGAGTGAAGGCATCGTCATTGCGGGAGCTCTGAGAGATGCTCCCGGTTTCCGAATCGCTGTCGGTTCCGGGATTGCCGCCGGGACTGTTCCCCTTTTCAGGTTTGTCGCCATCTCCGCCACCTTCTTCAACTGAACCCTTTTCTTCGAGAGCCTCCCTGACCGCCATCTCGAGAGCCCTGAGCGATAGATTTTGCGCCTTTGAAAGCCACTCCGCCTCATTTTCAGCTGTCAGAACCTTCGACAGATGCCTGAGGGCGCTCTTCGTGATCTCTCCCTGCCGGTAGGCCTCTTTCGTAATCGGCAGAGCCGAGAGCACTTCATGGTTGTGCATCAGTTCCGAGGCCAGGCGGCCTGAAAATGACAGGTGCTCGACGGCGAAAGTCCCTATCGAGCGGTGCCCCAGATAATCTTCGCCCTTCTTCTTTTTGAATAGGGTCAGCACCTCGCCGAGCCTGAGATCGTTCTCACGTCGCATCTGAAGCATCACGTCAAGTTCCTCGTCAGCCTCCAGTGCCGCATCGTACCTGTCCGTCGAGCGGATTGATATCTTCTCTGCAAAGTCATCCACAGCGTCCAGGTCGCAGAGAGGTTCACCTTCCTTCAGGCAGTGCACTCTCCTGCAGGCGCAGTAGTGAAAGCCTTCGACTGTATCTTCATCCCACGCAAAGCTGGAAGGATCGTTGTCCCTGATATCCATGTAATCCCCAATGCAGCAGGGAATATCAACTCCAGGGATATCAAAAGGCTCTTCGGTGAAATATTCTTTGAGTTCCATACCATAATTATACCTGATACATCAGGAAAAATCAAAACACCTGATCCTAAATAAGCTCATAACAGAGGGGATACAAAAGCGCTCTCGCATGCTTTCTGCAGGCCTTTTTAAGCTGAAGGAGAGAAAAATGACTCAGAGCCCCTTTTGCGGCTCGATGTGAGCCTCTCTGATGGTGTTCTCGCCTGCTGAATGATGAGATTCCGGACATTGAAAGGAATCTGAAAATATTCAGATTCAGTAGAAGCCCATGTCTCGGAACTTCATCAGGAACACTTTCTGCCCCTCTCCCGTGATGGTAACGACGGCGTTTGCCTGTCCTCCTGGAGGAAGTGATACCTGTCCCTGTCAATGGGGAACACTGCCTGCCCCCTGTGGTTGTAATGACGGCGTTTGCCTGTCCTCCCCTCCTGGGACAGGCCGAAGAAGGGAAGAATGAGTCGAAAGATATAAAAGCACTCATGTAAGGTGACTTCCCCTGTTTTCCTGCTGTGCTCTGAGAGGCTGCGCCTTCGCTCACTGGAACGGAAGTCCCAGCCTCTCCTTCGTGACGAGCTCCGGTTTGATGTAGATATATGGCGGCAGCTTCTCCCCCTCAATCGCATTGATGGCGGACTCTATGCTTCTGGAGCCTATCTGTTTTGGAAACTGGTTTACCGTGGCGTCCAGACGTCCTTTGCGAATGGCCTCAATTCCGGCCTTTGTGGCGTTGAAGCCTATAACGAAGGGCTTTTTTATTTTTGACACCAGAAGTGCATCGCAGACGCCGAGAGCCATTTCATCGTTGAGGGCAAAAATGCCTTTGATATCTTTCCGACTTTCGAATATCTTTCTGCATATCTGAAAGGCTTTTGTTCTGTTGAATCTGGCGGGAGGAGAGATGAGAATCTTTATATCGCTGTATCCGGCCATCACTTCTCTGAATCCTTTGGTCCTCAGTGAGCCGTTATAGCCTTCAGGGCTTCCCTCCAGAATCAGAGCCGTACCCTTCCCTTCCATCTTTGATGCCAGATAGTCTGCAGCAATTCTTCCGCCCTCAACGTTGTCGCAGGCAATGAGTGTGGTAACCGGAGCCTTTTCCCTGTCCAGGTCGGTGTCGATTAGAATCACCGGGATCTTCTTTTCATGTGCCTCGACAACTTCCGGAATACAGCTCGTGCTGTTCTCAGGAGCGAGGATTATCGCATTGACATCAGATTGCAGCATAGTCTTCAAAAGCAGTGCCTGCTTCTCTTCGTCACGGGTGGCAGGTGCCAGAGAGCTCACTTTGATGCCTTTTTCCTGGGCCGATTCTCTGATTGATTGCTCGACTTCTGAAAAGAAAGAGTTGGACTCAGACTTCACGATCAGGCCGACAGTGATGCCGGACTTGTTCTTCCTGCCTTTATCAGTGCAGCCGGAACAGTTGAATATCACCATCATGAAGATGAGACTGATGAGAAGAGATTTACGGTAAATCATGCAGCGGTACATCGCCAAAGCCTCGTCATGGTAGTTGTCATATCAGGTTTATTCAGAGTCCTGCAGGTCTTTTCCTTTATACTCATGTAAAACGAACTGTCTCTGCCCATCATGCTTACAACGACAGGCACCCGACTTTGTTGAAAGGTCGTAGATCAGATCATACAAGGAGTCTCCATAATAAGCTGCACATTCACCAAGCTCCAAATAGGGGACAACGACCGCCAGATTACAGCCTGTGCAGAAAGTGCGAAGCGTACCTGGACAGGGTCTTTACCACGAATTCGAACACGCAGGTATACACTCAGGTATGCATTCAGGTGTGCACGCAGGTCAGGAAGATCGATCTCACAACCAGTAACGAAGCCGACTTGCTGCTCAAAGATCTGAGACTCTGGCGCATAGATGGCGTGGCCGACTGCATTCAGGGGCCGATAGGTGAAGGAATCCTCTAATGATTCAGTCCGAGCTGCCTTTGACAGGTGCCGTTTTCCTGCAGTAGTTCACTTTAATGGCATCGAGCAATCTGAAATGCGCTGAAAGGCGCTTCTGAAAGTTCTTCCAGTCTCTCGCTCCTGCAGGGGACCAGACCACTTCCGCCAGAGCGCTCATCCTTGGAACGCTCATATATTCCACCTGTTCGGGAGTGCATATATACTCTGTCCACACATTGCCCTGCGCCCCGAGGATATGCGCCGCCTCATCGGCTGACAGGCCTGGAGGGGTGGGCTCGAACGAGTATACCTTCTCGAGCGGTATGAATCCTCCGATTGCCAGCGGCTCTGTCTTCCTGTCAGCCTGGTAGTAATCGAAGTAGCAGTGCGAGGCAGGCGTCATTATAACGTCATGACGCTGCCTGGCCGCACTGATCCCTCCTTTTGTGCCTCTCCACGACATAACCGTCGCCTCAGGCGCCAGTCCGCCTTCGAGTATCTCGTCCCATCCTATCAGCTTTCTCCCTCTCGATGTGAGAATTTTCTCAATCCTCCTGATGAAATAGCTCTGCAGCTCATTCTCGTCCTTCAGGCCCTCGTTCCTGATCCTCGCCTGGCATCTTTCGCATTTCTTCCAGCGGTCCTTCGGGCATTCGTCCCCGCCTACGTGGATGTATGTGCCGGGGAAAAGCTCGATGACCTCTCCCAGCACATCTTCGAGAAATTCGAATACCTTCTCATTGCCTGCGCAGTAAACATCCTTGAAAACTCCCCATTTTGTCGCAACTTCGAAGGGCCTGCCTGTGCACGAAAGCTCAGGGTAAGCTGAAAGCGCCGCAACAGAGTGCCCTGGTATTTCGATCTCAGGAATGATTGTTATGTAACGCTTTTTTGCATATTCGACTATCTCCCTTATGTCCTCGCGGCTGTAAAAGCCCCTGTAAGGCTTTCCGTCGAATCTCTGAGGCTCTTCCCTGGCGCTTCCGATGATCGTCTCTCTGCGGATGCCGGCCTTCTCAGCCAGGAGCGGATACTTTCTGATCTCGATTCTCCAGCCCTGATCATCAGTCAGATGCCAGTGGAATGTGTTGAATTTGTGCAGGGCCAGAAGATCGAGGTACTTTTTGATGAACTCTTTCGGAAAGAAATGGCGGCATACATCGAGGTGCATGCCCCGGTAAGGGTATCGGGGAATATCCCTGATCGTCATGCACGGAACTGCCGCGGACTTATGACCGCCGGAGCCGGAATTGCTACCCGGTGGGGGAGGGAAGAGCTGGCCGAGCGTCTGTACTCCGTAGAACAGCCCTGCCGGGCTGAAGGCGCTTAAATTGATGCCGTCTCTGCCTGTCTCGAGCAGGTAGCCTTCCCTGCCGAGACTTTTCATCTTATCGGACAGTGTCATCTTCAGCGCGTTCGTGCATTGATCGCCGGATGATGATACTGTCACCGGAATGTCGAGCCCTGAAGAAGCTCTCAGCATGACGGCGCAGTATTCGCCAAGCTCTTTCAGTTCACTGTTCCCTGAATCGACTATGATGCGAAATCCAGGGAGAATCGTGAAATTCCCCTCCTGGCGCTTTATCTCCGTTGGCAGAGGTATCACTGTTATCTGCCCTGGCTCTTTGATTTCCCCTTCAGCCCGTACCAGGCGCTCTTCAGGCATGTCATCCCCCTCTCTGGCCGTTATATCGCCGCTGCCCAGGCACATCACGGCAAGTCCGAGAACGGCAACCGAGGCAGTGAAAAGTATTCTTTTTATTAATCTGAGCTTCATCCTGCACTCCCCATCAAACGCATTTAGATGACAGGAGGCAGAAGCCCCCTCGATCTGATTAATCTTTCCGGTGAGATCCTCCTTCTGCCGCCTCTGAAATCCGGAGGACTTCAGATGTGCCTGCAGGCACGATAAAAGCCATCATGAGCCTGGAAGCTCCGGTTTGCAAATCTTTACAAATGGACACAATCGCTTAAAGTTCCTGCTGTATTATTGAGGTAGAAACGGTGAAACGACAAAAAATGAGGAGGCAGCAAAATGAAAAGAACGATTTTGACAGTGGCTCTGATGATGGCCCTTCTGGCCTGCGCGATACCGATGGCATCGGCCCAGGGAATTGACGGGGGAGTGAGCGATATCCTGACTGTCAGAGTATTCTTCAGTGTAGATGGAGTGGGATACTTCACAGCTGACAATATGAGCACAGCCTCAGGAGCCACCAGCACGTGGTTCAGATTGGGACAGAATATACCCCTCCACGCTTATGCGGCGCCTGGATATGAGTTCTCGCACTGGACGTTCAACGGCAACTATGCCGGAAGCTCTCCAAATGTCTCGGTGCATGCGAGGTCAGGCCTGTCAATCCAGGCACATTTCATCAAGAAGTAGGGAATAGGGATGAGATAAAAGGAGCCAGGGATGAAGGCTCCCTGGCTCCTTGTTCTGCTGTTAATGGCTCCAGCTTTTACTGCGAGATGGGAAGACCGTTGCTGTTGAGGCGGATCTCCCTGCCGTCATGGTCGAAGACGACCATTGTACCGTCAGTCTCGACTCTGGGAGCCTGGACGGGTTTTGCCTCTGAAGAGCCGCCGCCTGTCAATATCGAAGCGACGTGCGTGCCCTGGCCGTGGTCGTCGTATGGCTCCGGCCTGTCGTTCACGAAGTCCTTCCAGCCGACTATCCTGCTGCTGCCCGTACTGTTCCCGTCTCCTGCGCCCACTACGATAGTCTGGTTCTGGTGCATTGCAGTGAGCTCATCTTTGAGCTGCGCAGGCGTAAGATTCGGATTTTTCTGAAGAAGGAGCGCAGCCTCTCCTGCCACTACAGGCGCTGAAGGGCCTGGCAGTGTGCCTCCCAGGGAGAGTACTGTCAGATCCGGCGCAGCTTTCATGTCGCCTGATTTGCCTGAAATATCCTTTTGGTCTACATTGGAGCTGATATCAGGGCGCTTTCCCGGTTTGAAAGATACGACTTCCCCGGCTGCGCCTTTATCGACGTGAGATCCTACGACAATCTGATCAGAGCCTGAAGGCCATGTTATCGAGCTTTCCTGCTGGCCTGTCTGCTCCTTTCTCTCTGTCTGGCCGGATGGCACTTTACCAATGAACCTTTCCGGCGAGAAACCTACGCGTATGCTCATACCGTCACTCATTTGTTATCCTCCCTGGAAACACCGTTGCATGCCTGAAACAGTACGGCATTCCCCGGCCCGTTTCCCGGGAAAGGCTTTTTAAGCTGAAAAGGACAGACAGTAAAGGCAACTTTCTCAGGGAAACTGTAGGCGATAAAAGAGATTTCAAATGGGGACCTGATGCTCTGCCGGGCACCTGCTGCTATTCAGGAACCCGTTCAGTTATTTATGTCGACGATGTAGGCCTGAATGTGAACCTCACTCAGGAATGTATTGATTCTGTAGGGCAGTTCTTCGACAATGTCGCGTGGCAGAAAGCAGAAGAGCTTTTCGGCCCCATCACATCGCTCCGATGGGGCGACGGCTTCTATATTCTCTTCTCATCAAAAGTGGCCCATGGCGCAATCTTCAGGCCTTTGGATGAATATGACGCTTCAGAGGCTCCCTATTCAAACCAGTCTGATATGGCTTACTTTAATCCTTTATTGAGTGATAATGGAATCGTGCCAACTATCCGGGACTGGCATGGGATTGTGTCCCACGAGTTTCAGCACCTCATGAGGTGGTACCGCACGATTTACCAGTCCGGCCATATCAGTTATGATGAGAATTGCCTGGCAAATGCAGTTATATATGATGGCGCCATCGATGAGGGACTTGCCCAGTATTTTGAAATAATGGTTGGGAGGGGACTGTATTATGGCGATGAAATCTCGAAGCTCCACAGAGTGAATGCGATAAGAGATTTTCTCTCAGAGCCCCATATCAGTCCATTTACCGGGGCGGCAGCGCCCACGCTATCGGTTTTCTCATGCTATGCTATCTCTATGATCATTATGGCGGTATGAATATACTGAGGGAGCTGGAGTCAACCAGCGGCAGGCTCGGCCTCGATGCCATCGAAGATGTCACAGGTGAGAAGGCATCTCTCCTCTATGCGAAATTTTCTATGGCCCTCAGGTTTTCAGCCGAATCGGGCATGAACGATCCCTATACCTTCAGCTCCATTGATCTTTCAGGAAAAAACGCTTATTACCAGGATAAGGGATTCTTTCCCGCCAGAATTTATAAAACGAATGTTAATGATTCTTCCAGGGGAGTCGATCTCTCCGAAGCCCAGTATCTCTATAGTCTTGAAGGCACATCCACCAATGAATGGGCTTCTCAGTATTTGCGCTTTTTTAATGGCAGCGGAGAGACTCTCGTCATCAATCTTCAGGGATATCTGCCCACTTCTATTGGTCAAGGTAATCTATCTATCTATGTACTGAGCCGCTGAGGAGGATAGTGTTACCTTACACACCCAACTGTCTGTCTTGATAAAATGACTTATCCGTCTGAAAAAGGCAATGTCATATATTGCGACCTCTTATATCATACTTGTATGCAGGAGAAAACATTTGTCATTCCGGGAGACGAGGCCTCGCCCACGCTATCTGTAATCGAGACCGTTGATGGAATCGTAGAGAGGATGGTTGTCCATGGCGGCCGGACTGTGGAAGTTTCCCTGACATAATACCGTATACACTTCGGGCTTCGAGTTGTGCAGATAGACATAGTCAGTGTTCCTGCCGGCGGGACATCGCAGGGGCTCCTTCAAATACGCCGGGCTGAGGAGAGAGAGCGAGGCAGGATATTTTCCGTCATGCTGCTTTGCGTATTCCTCGATCGCGTCGCCGATAGTCTCAGTCTGGAACCGCACTGAACGACATTTCCGCTGATTTTGGCTCTCCTGTAGTTGGGATAGAAGAAAAAGAGGCCGAAGGCGGTAATTATGATAAGGACGATGAAAAGCAGACGTGGCACAGGCCCTCCTGGAGACTCAGGAATGATCAGATTCCGGCTCTTCCTTAAATACGTTCGGAAAAAAGAATTCCAGGAAGTGCGGTAAATATCTCTCCAGAACCATTTTCCATCCTTCATCGCTCACGGAACGCCTCTTTGTTCGCCGCATTGCCCCGCCTCCTTTATTATATCATTGCAACAGCATAGAGACAATGGTTCAATAAATCGAAGGCTCAACGGATGAAAGTTTATACTATTTGCTGCCTCTCATGTCTTATCTCAAGAATAGCATAGATATATTGAGGAGTCATATCCAATATATTACATTTATTCGCTCCTTCTCATTCCTCCTCCAGATACTCTACGACCTCAGGAGTACCCATCCACCAGCCTCTTCAGTTCTTACCTGGCACACTCAACAGCACTCCGTCTTCCCGCTGGTGAAAGCCCCGCGGGATCTGCGCATCTCGAACTTTCAAGATGAAGTGATGAGAGTATTTATCTGTCTGCAGTTCGCAGTATTTTCACGTATCCTGCCCCTGAAATCTTGATTGCCTGGCTCTGTGAATGAAATGCTGCAGGTCATATGGTGTTCAGAGAGGACATATGGATTATCTGATTGAAGAAGTAGCAGTCTGAAAATAGCTGCTGTACAGAATATGATGCTCATCGGTATGGGATAATCTGATGGAAGCTGTGTAGTTTCCAAAGGAGCTCCGCATATTCACTTACAGGAAGGAGACTGCGGTATGAAAATCGTCTATCTCGCTGTCACAGCGTTTGTCTTATTATGCTTCTCATCTGCAATGGCAATGTCTTCAGCCCCTGAATTCAAAGAGAAGAAGATTACAGAGAGCAGAAAGAACTACAGCATTGAGATTTCCTATCCATTGATGGCTGACAGTAAATATCCGGCCGGTCTGGAAAAGTTCAACTCACTGATTCATAATTACTTTCAATCCCAGGTGAAGGAGTTCCGTGATGATTACATGGAAGGTGAGAGTGCTGGTGTAACAGACGTTCCCTGGTCGATCTACTATTCTTATGAAATCGAGTATAAAAGCGCTTCCCTCGTGAGTATTCTGTTTATGGGAAGCAATTACTGCGGCGGCGCTCACCCGTCGCCTGTCTTTTACTGTGTCAACTTCGATCTGGAGAAGGGCAGGATCGTTGCTGTAAAGGATATTTTCAGGAAAGGCTCCGGATACTATGAAAAGCTGTCTGCCCTTTGCATCAGAGAGTTGAAGAAGCGCAACATCTCATCCAGCAGTGAGCTTATCAACGAAGGAGCATCTTCCAGGGCGGAGAACTTTGAGTGCTTCTACTTAAAGAGCGATGCGCTGGTCATTCTGTTTCCGCCTTACCAGGTGGCTCCATACGCGGCAGGGCCTCAGGAGGTGATTATCCCTTTCCGCAGTATAAGGGATCTCATCGATCCTGCAAGTCCTGCCGGCCGGTTCATCAGGCCCGGTGAGTAAGTTTTCAAGTTTACAATGATTTTACATGAAGTTTACATACTGCTAACAATGCCGACATTATTCTGTAAAATGTTTTTCATATAATAGTGATAAGGGCTTTCTTGAGGGAGAATATGGCTGATTCAATTCGAGTAAACGAAGATATACTGCGGCAGATCAAGAATCTGCAGATCCGCCAGCCAGGCGCTTCCGGCCAGGTTCAACAGAATGGCGCTGCCGGACTTTCTCCAGGAGGGGCAGTCGCTCCTGTTGCTGCTGAAGATCAGCTTCAGAATGCGGAAAGATTAAATGATATGACGCGCTTCACCGATGAGGTGAAGGAGATAAAAGGTAAAGGCTCCAGTGAGATGTACACTCCTGCAGTGCGATCCCTGATGGAGCAGCTTCAGAACCTTATAAGCACCGGTATGGATAATCCCCGGAAGGGAAGCGGAAGCATCCGGGACAGCGGTAAAAAAAACATTGACAGCGACGAAAACGCAGAGAAGAATTCCTCTTCTCCCGCTTTAAATCATCAGAAAGACATCGATACCCGTTTCAGAGAGCTCTTTGGCATGCCGGAGAGAAAAGATGGAGAGAAGTCATCGGAACAGTCTGATGGAAGGGATTCGCTCTCCCGTGAGGATTTTGAAAAGGATCCGGAGGCGTTCCTCAAAAAAGGTGGCAGTGAAGGTTCAGATTCCGGAAATCCGGCCGCGAATGAGCTGAAACACGTTTCAGCGTCAAAATTCCAGGGTTTTTTCAAGGCCGAAAGGAAGGAGAGCGAACTTGTCAAAAAGGATGACTCAATTGGCAGAATAGACTTCAACTGCGATGGAAGCTCCCGCGATGCTTTTGTTTCCGCCCTTGAAAAGATGGTTTCCAAGAGCATGGGAGTTCCGGTAACAATTAATGATGAAGGCAAGGTGATTACTCAGACACCGGTCAGGATAAACTCCATCTCTTCAGGTGAAAAGGTCGAGCAGGGAAACACTCCGGTTACAGTTGACAGCGTGAGTGGAGGCAGGCCCTTTGAGACGTTCATGAATGACCAGCCAGGCGATGAGTTCACAAAGGCCAGGGAGTACCTGTCCAAAAACTCGGAAGCACCAGATGCCGACTGGGTTAAGAATCGCATTGCCGGTCTCGAAAACAGGCGGGAAGGCCGTATACCTCACAACAGGGAGCTCCTGTCCCAGTATCAGAGTATATGGAATGATGACAGGTCGCTCAGCCGCTAAGCACTTTTGCACTCCTCCTGATCTTTCTTTACCAGCAGACCGCCTGTTGATATTACTTTTCTGAATACTTCCTGAGGACTTTTCCTCAACCTGTCGACAGTCAGAAGGTCCTGATGGATCCTGATCCCGAAGAGGCGCTCGTTTTCGATGAGATAAGGCTGGATGACCTCCCAGTCTCTGTGGGTGAATTCGGTGAAGAGACCTCCGTTCAGCTGTTCTTCCGTCACAGTCCGGTAAGGATCGTTCAGGTAGCCGGCTCCTCCGGAGGCCAGAGAGAAGAAGTTGCCGCCAGGATACTTCTCTTCCAGTCCCATAAACTCACCGTAGGAAGTGGATCTGAGGCCGTTGATCAGAATGAAGCCTCCATCAGTCTCGGCGCCGGCCATGAAGCTCTCTGCGGCATAGTCCAGGCAGGTGCCGTTGATTAGTGCCCGTATCTTCCCCACAGAGTTGATCAGCGGTCTTCCTGCCGTGTTTCCCATCACATAGACAGTCCCGCCTTTCGCCCCGTAAAGGAAGGTCTGCCCTACATCGCCGTAGATGACCAGTTTCCCGTCGTTCATTATCTGTCCCACCTGATCCTGGGCGGAGTTGTGCACATATATCTCGGCTCCATCAAGGCCGGAGCCCAGATAGTCGCCAGGTGAGTCGTAAAGATCTATCCGGACGCCGTGAGAAGCCGGACCCAGGCCGCAGCCGATGAACCGGTCGCCTTTCAGATTGTAGAGGATGAACTTCCTGATGCTTTTCCGGTAGGCATTGACGATCAGCCTTGCCACCGAACCGCTCCCTTCCTGTGGGAAGCCTGCGGCATCTATGAAAATCGCTGACACGGTCTTTTCAAGCCTTTCCACTGTGGAGGATGTCTCTCCATTCAGCCGGACTGCTTTTAAATCAGAGCGGGTTCCGGGAGCCGGTACGGACGAGAAGAGGCTCCTCAGACCTTTCATAATCAGCGCCTGAATCCAGTTCCGCTTCTTGACACCGGTATGACAGTGGCGGTCGTGCAGCAGTGTCAGAGCTCCCATTACCTTCCACAATGTCTCGTCATCTTTCTTTGCCTCTTCCAGGGTCTTCCCGATGAAGGCTTCCAGCTCCTCATACGACCATTCCTTCAGAAGCGGTGATACTTCTTCGAAGAAGAACGGGAATGTCTTTATCTCCGGAGCTTTTTCAGGGACCTCTGCACAGTCCAGTCTGTAATCTTTCCTCCCCTCCGGGAAGAGCACAGGGTGGCCGAACTTATCAGATACGGCGAGATGGCCGTCTTTCAGCGTGAAGGTGAATGAGCCTCCGTCAGTGTGGCTGCCTCCTCTTGAGATCCAGTATCGCTCTGCGACAGGGCATACAGAGGGGTCATCCTTTGAAAGCGACAGAAGCACCGCATCTATGGCCTGCTTCTCTGAAGCCACCAGGCCGATCCTGTATTGTCCGCCTGAAAGTGCGAAGACATGCGGGCGGAGCATTGAAGTGTCGGTAATTCCTATGAGCTGCGAAACGTCTTTATCAGGGAGATATCGGGCTACGATGAAAAACCAGGGGCCGTCAGGCGAGCCGTGGATATGAGCGGCTCTTATGGCGCGATACAGGCGCTGCGTCTTCTTCGGAAGAAGGTCGAAGTCCCGCTCCGTTGTGGGAGCCAGCGCCTCGATTATCAGCTCGATATCATATCCGAGCTTTCTGGAGTAGTGGTCGAATAGAAGCACCGAGACTTCCGTATCGGTCAGGAAGAGAGGGTAGATCCCCTTCTGGGACAGATACTCCGACACCGAGTGGTAGTTGGCAAAGTCACCGTTATGCACCAGTGCCTCATGGAGGCCTATGAAGGGGTGGGCGCCTCCAGGATGCCAGACCCTTCCTCTGGTGGGGTAGCGCTGATGGCCTATCCAGATGGGTGCCTGGAACTCTTCGAGACCGTAGTATGTGATGAAGTGCTCCGCATATCCGACGCCTTTCATTACCATCTGATTCTTCCCATGCGACAGCACAAAGGCAGTCTTGTCATCGAGGGAGGCATAACACTTTTTATTGAGTGCGAATGAGTTCTCATAGACAAACTGATCTTCTGCAGCGGTTAGATCCTTGAAGCCTCTCTCTCTTGCAAACTGTTCCAGCACAGGAGCCTTGACGCGGCAGAAGTATCTTACCACTTCAGGAGGCTTGATCTCTAGCCCCTCTACATCTCTGAAGTCGCTGATATGAGGCTGCACTTCTCTTTTCTCGACAGTAAAGAAGGGGGAGACAAACTCATCCTCTACGGCTTTTTCCACATTGGAGGCGAGGTAGCCTATCTGGAGGGCATAAAACTCTCTGTAATCAGGGAAGCATCCGCATACTGCCAGACCTCCTCCTTTGCCGTTCCCCCTGTTATGCATCTGCTGAAGCGATATCAAAAGCAGTCTGCCTGGCAGCGGCTTCTCTGACGCAAAGCCCACAACGCCGCATCCCCCTTCAGCTTCGCTGATATTTCGCTCTGTTCTGTCAATCATTGCTGGCCTTCTTTCCTGCCGGTTTCCATTTACCTGAGCTGCTCTACAGGATATTTCAGCACGTCAATCCGTCCTCTGAGCTCCTTTACGCTTCTCATGCCCAGATTTGCGATGAGCTCCCTGAGGCCTTTTGCAAAGGTGCTGTAAAGGTTGATAATCCTTTCTGCACCCCATTCCGGGGAGATCAGCATCTCCAGCTTTTCATCTGTTGTGGCAATGCCTCTGGGGCATCCCCTTCCGCTCTCACAGTTGCCACAGCGGACACACTCGAGAGAAACTATATCTGCCGTGCCTGTAACCACACCATCAGCTCCGAGAGCAATGGCCTTAGCGATATCGTGGTATGTCCGGATCCCGCCTGATGCCATAAGCACGACCTCATCTCTGATGCCTTCGGCAGTGAGAAATTTGTGGGCCCGTCTTATGGCGTATTCTATGGGCATTGCTATGTTTTTCTTCGCAATGTCGGGAGAGGCGCCGGTGCCTCCGTAGCCTCCGTCGATATGAATTATGTTAGCGCCTGCGTAATAGCTTCCGACAGCCACCATGTCGATATCCCCCGGCGATGATACCTTCACCGATATGAGGGCTTCAGGATTCATAGAGGAGATCCAGTCCAGATGCTTCATGTGATCTTCGACTGAGTAAACACTGTGGAAAGGGAAGGGTGAAAAGAGGCTGCGCCAGGGAACTGACTGCCTCAACGTGGCCACTCTAGGAGTAACCTTGTCGCCCAGAAGGTGGCCTCCAAGACCCGGTTTGGCGCCCTGGGCATATTTGAACTCAACGATCCTGCTTTTTGCAACGGTCTCTTCCCTTACGCCGAAGAGGCCAGTTGCCACCTGCACTATTATATTGTCAGAATAGGGGAAGAGCTCTTCAGGGTACCCGCCTTCTCCTGTGGAGATGAATGAGCCGAGGTGCTGCGCCGCCATGGCTCTGGCCTGCATCACCGAGAGGCTCACCGATCCGAAGGACATCCCTCCTCCATACATCGGGAATGGAATTGTGATCTCTGCTCCCCTGTTCTTTCTTCTGTTCAGAGACAGTGAGATGTCAACTTCATCGGCTCTGACTGCAGATGGTTTCTCCGGAAAGCTGAAATCCATAACGTCAAAGCCTCCGCCTGACTTTCCCCTCTGATATCTGGGCTCCCTGGGCTGGAGCTCTCCTGTTTCTGCAGCCCTGTATGTGGCAATGAGAAGCTCCGGCGTCCATCTGAAGTCGCCCAGACACAGCAGCTCAGGGTTCTCAACTACCTGCAGATTCTGCTTCGGACATCTGTTGACGCACGATTCAGGCTTTTCGCTGCAGGAAGGGCCCAGGCAGAGCTCGTGGAGAGGCTCTTCCATGGTGTTGAAGCCCAGTTTTCTTACATGGACACCTTGAGGGCACGATGCCTGGCAGGTTGTACAGGCCAGGCAGTCTCCGCTCCGCTCCACCAGATACTGTGAATATCCCCGCTTAAAGAGACTTCTTGTTCTGCTCAAGATCTCTCACCAGCTCCTTTTCCAGATCATCGTAGAAAATGGCTCTCCCCACTTCGCCTCTAAGCCTGCTGACTTCTCTCATGCCCATGGCTCCCAGTATCTCCAGCAGCTGGTTGTGCCAGGAAGCCATCAGGTTGGTGATTCTTTTTGCACCCCACAAATATGGGACGGACTGGAGCTTCCTGGGGCAGTGGCCGGGCTCGCTGCAGTCGCCGCAGAGAATGCAGCCCAGTGCGCTCATGAAGGGCTGATCGATAGCCACTGCATCGGCTCCAAGTATGATGGCCTTGGGCACATGGGAGGCTTCTGCAATGCCGCCTGATGCGATGAGCGTCACCTCGTCTCTCACTCCGTCCTTCACAAGGGCGCAGTGAGCCGCCCTTATCGTTCTGGGCAGATTTCTCAGGCTCCTGAGATGAATGATGTCAGCCCCTGCCTGATATAACTCGCGGACCTTCTCTTCCGGATTGTCAGGCTCTTCGAGCCTCACTGCCACGATGAGATCTGTATTGACTTTTTTCAAGCTCAACGGGAGCCCTGATATGCTTGGTGAGTAGCGCAGCTCTATGATCCCGCGCTCTTTTCCGATCTCCACGAGCTCTCCCCACGGCACTTCCTCTGGCTTAAAGCTCTCAATGAGATAGCTGGCAAAGGGTTCCAGTGATTTTCCGAGGCGGTCCCTGCCGGTGAACGCCAGTGTACGCAGCGCCGCAGATGTCTCTGCCACTGCCCGCTCGATTTCTGTGGAGACGATTGTGAGAGTTGTCAGATCGAACAGGATGGGGAGGTTGATCTCGATGCTCGGCGGTATATTGGTTAATGGCGTCCCTGTCTCATCAAATGACAGGGAGCTGACATCCTGAGGCTTTCTTCCTATCTCAACAGCTGTGGAGATATACTCTCTGGCGTGAATCCCATCTCTTGTAGGGCGTACTATCTCGGACATATCGGTCCAGAAGCTGTCAAAGCCCTTCCCGCTGAACATTCCTCCGTAACCTCCGCCAGATACTGGATTCTTGCCTGTCTCGCCTTCCCGCATGCACGATGTGATGATATCCGGCGTAAAGATATCGTTGCCCATCGCGGCATAGTCTCTGCCGGGGGATAACGTGAGAGCTTTTACAGGGCAGTCCTGGATGCATACGTGGCATCTCTTGCACTTTGTGGAATCAGGCTCAGCCATCTTCCTGTAATCTGCCAAAGAGCGGGAATGGGCGCCATAGATGCAGCGGATGGCGCAGCGCCCGCAGGAGATGCATCTGTCATTTCTGCGCACGAAATATTTTGGAGTTACAGGGAAGATACTCTCTGCAGGCTCCGGATGGATTATAAATTTACCCATTTTTCCATACCTGTGAGTTCAAGATATTCAGGGTGTGATGGAAGAGAGTCGATAAACTCCCTGATCTTTTCTTCGCTGTGCAGGTTCAGCTTTTTCAGGTGCTCTTCCAGTTCATCCCAGACTCTGGTGTGGGCGATTCTGCTCTGGCACACGTGCTCGCAGTTCTTGCAGCGAGTGCAGTAGAATGCATCCTGCACCCATCCTGGTGACAGTTTCTTGCCGTGGAGATAACGTCTGGTCAATGCCAGCTTTCCGCGGGGAGAACAGCTCTCCTTCCCTGTGATCCTGTAAGCCGGGCAGACGGTGAGACAGTTCCCGCAGCCTGTACAGCTGAAAGCCTGCTCTTCGATAAAATTGTTCTCCTGAGGCAGAAAATCTGCTGACAGGGCAGGAAGGACAGCCCGCATTAAAGGCGAGAAGGCCATCACGATCTCCATCCCTGCATTGAAGAAGAGGGGGTGGAAGATCTTCGCCGGTATATCGTAAAAGCGTGACCTTATGGCGATGAACTTCCTGGGGTTCATAATCCCTGTGCGGTCATATTTCGTCTTTCCCTCGATGAGCTTTGCGCGGTGCTCGTCACTGAAAGCGGCGGCAAAGAACGGTACGTTCCAGATTCCTATGCCGTAAGGCTTACCTCCCATCTTGATCCCCTGCCTTGTCAGGGCAGGCACCAGAGCGAGATATGCAAAGTAGGAGAGCATCTTCCGCCTGTCGCAGTTGAAGAGACACATGGCGAGCACCTTGAAGCTTTTTTCAGTCTTGACGAAATGAAACTCGAAGATCGGGCTGACCCTGAAGTTCCTGGCGAGCTTCTCGGCCTTTTCGATATATGCTGCCGCTTTCTCAAGCGGGATCAGTACCTCTGAAGCCAGAAGGGACGGAGCCTTCACATGCATCTTGAGCGGGTTGTACCTTTCATGCCAGAGGAGGCGGGCCACGTGGGGCGGGGCGCTCTCGATCTCAGTGAAGCGCTTTGTGAACTGTGTTTCCATATCAGGATCGGTTATGATGAGAAGAAGCGAGGGCTTTTCCTCGAAAAGTGGCTCCTTCCATATTGTGTTGAGCTCTCTCTGATGATTTGAATCCTTGAAGTTCATCGTATAGGGAACTATACCGCCTTCCAGAAGCTCCCCGGCGAATCTGAAGAGAGACTCCTCGCTGTCAAAGTAGAGCAGATGGATGAATTCGGACCTGTGGTGCGGAATGACCATCAGAGTCACCTCGTAGATGAGCCCGATCTGTCCCTCTGTATTGAAGAAGAGCGGGAAGTCGTCTTCTCCGGCTTTCAAGGTTATCAATCCTTTTTCAGGTGTTGCCACCTTTATCTCTGCAACCCAGTTCCGCAGGTGACCGCAGCCCAGACTCCCGAGTCCATATCCTCCGGTGGCTATCCAGCCTCCCACAGTTGAGAATCGGCTTGTCGGCGTAACGGCCAGCTGGAGCCCCTGTGCTTTCAATTTTTCATCGATGACTCCCCACCGGGCGCCGGCTTCGACTGTCACTGTAAGGTTGCCGCAATCTATCGATATGATCGAGTCCATGGGGGAAAAATCAATAACGATACCGTTCAGTGTCGGCACTGCACCCCCAAGACCCCACGAGGCAATGCCCCTGGGAAATACAGGAAGTCCGTATTCCTTCGCTACTCTGAGAATGACAGCCAGATCGTCAGACTTTTCCGGCTGTATCACTAGAAGCGGAGTGGTCCTGAAGAGCATCTTTTCCAGAACCGGAGGAATTGAAGCCAGATCGTGGCTGTAGTTCTTTCTGTCGGCGTATTCCGAGAAGATCTGGGAGCCTGGGGAAAGCTCGCCGGCCAGCTGATCCCTGACCTTTTGGAGGAAAGCTTCCTTTTCTTCTGTGTCGTGGTCTGTGATTTCCCTTATAAGGTTTTTCATCGCTTTCGGCGTCACATGTGAAGATACAGCGTGTGGCATTCCTCTTTATGGATTTAGACCCGGTCTCTGTCCAGTCCGGGAGCAGTAAAAGATCATTAGATTCTGGCACCGGAAAAAATATCCTTCCACTGATGGCCGGAATCTGCAGGTATTGGATCGCCTCTGCCACTTTATTGTCACACTCTGATTGGATATCATGAAGATGGCAGCGATTCATTCATTGTTTTCAGATCTGCTTTCTGATACAACTATTCAGGGTTTTTAAACATGAGGGGGAATCAGACATGATGAACAAAATAATGCCGATTGGCAGTTTTCACGGCTCCAGAATACATCGGCTGTCATCTCTGACAGGACTTCCGATTAATGTTCCAACACCTTCAATCCCCATATTCGGAGCTGATACAGTTCAGCTTACGTCCTCCACAGCTCCAAAGACCAGGCCCGGAGCTCCTGTTGAGGCTGTTCAGGGAGTGGATTCAATAGCGAATCCCTTCGACCAGGCGCCAGCAGCATCTAAAGCAGCAGCGCCTTCAGTTCCTGTAACTATTTCGATGATTGACGATATAGAAAGCAGTTTGAAATACTGGCTGCCTTATAATGAAGGAGACTCGATTGCCAGATCGCTCAGACAGTGGGCAGACACCCGCGATGAAGTACTCCGCCACATGGAAGGCGTTACCAATGAAAAAGAGCGCGAGATTGAAGCTATGAATGCGAAGGCTGTTGAAACGGAGCGGATAGCTGATGAAGCGGCGGGAAATGCCGAAGCGGCTGTCCGTGAAATTGATTCAAAGAAGTCTGAATTGTCCGCAAGGCAGAAAGAAACAGATAATCTAGAGAACGGATCTGAATCTGATGAGATAAAGGCGCTCGATCAGAAGATAAAGTCCGTTCAAGGAGAGATCTCCGAATCAAAGCTCGAGCTGGAAGCCATCCGCTCACAGATTATAGAGCTGAAGAATGATCCGGAGAAGAACAGGGACAGGATTGACAGGCTGGAAGGTGAGGCATCTGAAGCCTCTTTGAGAGTAAAGGGGAAAGAGGAAGAGAAAAAGTCCCTTGAAGCTCAGAAGAATGATAAGGAATGTAAGCTCGAAGAGCAGAGGAAAGAGGCCGGGCAAAAGCAGGCCGAGAAGACCAGGATCGAGGGAGAGATAAAGACGCTTGACGATAAGAGGAAGAATATCGAGAGCAGCATTGCAGCCACAGCCACTGAAAAGGATGCGATCCAGCGCAGAATCGAAACCATGCAGGCTGAGCTTGAGAAGATTGAGTGGATCGTGGCGGATTACCAGTTTAAATCACAGGGCAGAGGGCTCTGAGCCTGCGGTGATATGCCGGATTATACTTTGCGGAATTGTCAGCGTCTGAAAATAACACGGGAGCGGAATCACCGCTCCCATGTTTTATCTTACTGTGGAAGGAATTTCAGGAATGGGCAGGCGCCTGCGTAGCAGTCAGAGCCTGTTGAAGCTTTTCTTCTTCTTCTTTCGACAATGATGTTCTCAGCACTTTTCCGTTGTATTTCTGAAGCTCCGGGAGCACCTTGTCCGGAGTTGATTTTCTTATCAGCAGGAAGATGGCCGATGTCCCAGGCTCAATGGTTTTCCCGAGCTCTTTCATGAAATTGTCATCAATTCCGTAATCTGCTGCCGATCCGGAAAGTGCTCCTGCAGCGGCACCTACAAGCAGGCCTACAAGAGGATGGAGAAAGATCAGTCCCAGCAGAAAACCCCAGAAGCTGCCGCCTACTGCGCCGGCAGACGTTAAATCGTGAGACTGTTTCAGTTTTACCTTCCCATTCTTATCCCGAATAACAATACAGGCATCATCGAGGTCCACGAGGTATTCCTTCTGAAGTTTCACCATTGTCTGAAGCACTTCATCAGCTTTGTACTGATCATCAAAGGCAAGGGCGATCAATTCACTCATGTACTTTCCTCCTTTTAAATGTATATGGCAACTCTGTCAATTCTCCCTTTTCATATTGTCTTCCTGTAGCTTCGGAATAAAAAGTATCTATGTACTCCAGCCCGTCCCCCTGTCTCCCCCTGCCCGTCCCGCCTCCTGCTTCTCCTGCGCCTGCCACTCCCTGTCTTCCCCTGCCCGTCCCGCCTCCTGCTTCTCCTGCGCCTGCCACTCCCTGTCTTCCCCTGCATCTCCCGCCTCTGCGATGTCCCTGCTTCCACCCGGTATCTGTTAACACAGATAAGCAGATTCTTTAACAAATTGTGTAAAACTTTTTACATGAATATTCACATTTCAGCTTTTTTTCAATGCTGTATAAGAGATATTTCAGCCTGTCTGCTGAAACAGGGAGTAGAGAAGTCAGAGTATATGCACAGATCCGTCAGTGGTCTCACAGAAAATATGTATCCGGAGACTGGCGGAAAGGGGGCGAATAAGAGATGAAAGAGACAGATGGAGATATCGTACTCTTCAGGGAGATGATTACAGGTGAGAGTTTTCCGGAGCTCCCAGAGAACGATATCAATCAGGCAATCAGGATTCTCAGCGGTGCAGATGCTGCCATTAAAAACAGCAGGTCTTTACGATGATGTTCTTGATTCTTGCTCACAGCTGCTCTATTAATAACAATATATAGACAATGCCGGGTATCTGTGAGCATCAAGGCGACAAGGGGAAGGGAGAAATGTTCTATGAATTCACTTGGTAATATGACAAATATCTATTATAATCCGGTAAATCCGGTAATGTTTCAGCTCCAGCAGAATGAGCCGAAGCGGCAGCAGGAGATGAAGCCCACTGAGGTGTTTGAAAAGCTGCTTTATAAGGAATGTGAGAAGAATTCCCGGATAATCGGCACTCCGCCCAGGCCGGTTCAGGCCAGTTTCAATCAGTTCGCCTTCCAGAGAGCAGGGCGTACTCTTGCATTAGTCAATCAGGGGGAACGGCAGACTTTTTCCGTCAGAGACGGGGAAGGCGTGACATCATCTTCGAGCGCAGAGCAGCTTTGTGACAGGAAAGCTCCTCAGGCTGATCTTGCATCTTGTCCTGGAGTGGATGGAGGCCCTCAGTATCCGGCTCCTCAGCCTGCCCTGCCGAGCGGAGGCAGAGTTGAATCGGCTCAATCGGTTAGGGGCTTTTAAACTCCACTTGATTACTCTGCGCCAGGCAGACTCTTTCGAGCCAGTTGAAGGATTTTCATAATGGAACAGGGAATGAAAAGAAGAGTGGGGAAGCACTTATCACTTGTGTAAGCCTGAGGAGGTTATATGTTGCAGCAGCTCCCTGAAGCCACGCTGGAAGTGGTGCATATATGTTCCTATTGCAGAAAGATAAGAGATACCGAAGACTCCTGGAATGAGTTCCAGCCTTTTCAGTCTTTAAGCAGCGACGTGATGTTCGGTCACAGCATCTGCCCCGGCTGTCTTGACAGATATTTCAGAGAACAGCTGAGCACTGAGCCTTCATAGAGAAAGAGTCATCTGTTTTTGTCTCTCCTCCGGTCAGCAATTCTCCGCTACAGATAATCTGGAGTCATGCAGGGGCTCCAGGATGCCGCAGCCAGGGAAGTTGAAGAGTAAAACAACGAGCAGGAGCATCATCTTTCTCACACATGAAGAGATTTGCCGAGTTCCGATTTTATGAAGAACTCAATGATTTCTTGAGCCCCGACAAGAAGAAGAAATCCTTCAGTTACAGCTTTCACGGCTCGCCTTCAGTCAAGGACATCATAGAAGCCATTGGAGTTCCCCACACGGAAGTGGACCTCATAGTTGTCAACGGCTCTCCTGTTGATTTCTCTCATCGGATCGAAAACGCTGACAGAGTGGCAGTCTATCCCGTCTTTGAGGCATTTGATATAAGAGCGATCAGCCCTCTGAGGAAAAAGCCGCTGAGAAATCCGCGGTTCATTCTCGATATTCATCTGGGAAGGCTTGCAAGATACATGAGGATGCTCGGCTTCGATGCGCTCTATCAAAACAGCTGGTCTGAAGTTCATATTGCCGATATTGCAGCGGATGAAGGCAGAATTGTTCTGTCGAAGGATCGAGGCCTGCTGAAGAGAAAGTCTATTACGAGGGGGTATTGTGTCCGCTCCGGATACTGGCGGGAACAGCTCGATGAAGTAATGCAGCGCTTTGATCTATACGGCCTTATCAATCCTTTTACTGTATGTCTTGTATGTAATGGCAGGGTCATACAGATAGAAAAGGAAAATATTAGGAATCTTTTACCGCCATTGATTTTGGAGAGCCATGATGAGTTCACTGCATGCTCCGTCTGCGGGAAGATATACTGGCACGGCTCTCATTATGACAGAATGACAGGCTTTATTGATACTGTCCGAGAGGGAAGAGCTTGTGCTGATGAACTCAGCGTATCATCACTTTGAAGGGACTTATATCAGGAAGGTATGAACGAGAGAGCTCCGGACCTTTTTCAGGCCGTTCTCGAAAATGATTCTGCTGCAATCAAACAATTGTTGAGCAGTGGTATGGACATTGATGCAGTAAATAATGAAGGCCGGACGCCTCTCCATATTGCGGCATCTGAAGGGGCGCATGACAGTATTGAGATCCTGATCGCTCTCGGTGCAACTGTCAATAAACAGGACAGCTATGGGTGGACTCCCCTGGCAAGGGCAGCCTGTGAAGGCCACAGGGATTGTGTGGAGCTGATTCTTGACGGTGGTGCAGATGTGGAGATTAAAGACAGGGGAGGTGTATCTCCCCTTCACCGTGCAGCCATTGAAGGCCACTGTGAGATCCTGTCTCTCCTGCTGGCATATGGAGCATCGGTTGAATCCAAGGATAAGCAGCTCTGTACACCTCTGCATCATGCGGCGCAGCAAGGTAGTGAGGAAGCTGCCGGTATCCTTATTGGCAAAGGCGCAGATGTCAATGCTAAAGACATCAGATGGTATACTCCCCTTCATTATGCCGCTCAGCGAGGTCATGAAGAAGTGGCCTCTCTTCTCATTGAAAAAGCTGCTGTAATTGATGCAGTGCTTACAGATGGCTCAACACCACTCCATGCAGCAGCCTCAAACTGTCACTGCGGGATTATCGAACTACTTGTTGCCACCGGGGCTGTGGTAGACATTCAGGATAACATAGGCTCCACTCCCCTTCATCTGGCAGCGGGAATAGGCCATATCGAGGTAGTTGAGCAGCTTGCCGTGAAAGGCTCAAAGGTGAATATGAAAAATAAGAACGGGGAGACTCCTCTGCATACAGCTGCAGAGAGAGGGCAGAAAGAGGTGGTGAAAATGCTCATCGAAGCTGGTGGAGATATCAGATCAGCTGACAAGCTGGGATGGTCACCTCTTCATTTTGCTTCGTGCATGGGACATCGTGAAGTGGTGGAGTTTCTGATATCAGACAGTGGGACAGTGAACTGTCAGGCCAGGGACGGCTCCACACCTCTTCACCTGGCATCTTCACACGGCAGACTTAATGCAGTGGAGACTCTGCTTTCGAGAGGGGCCGATGCAAATGTCCGGAACAAAAATGGACAGACTCCTCTTCACCTTGCTGCTGAAAAGGGATATACCGCCGTAGCTGCATTACTGTTGAAAAAAGGTGCCGGAGTTAATGTCAAAGCTTACGATAACAGAACCCCTCTGAAAATAGCAGTTCTCCGTGGAAGGAAAGAGACTTCTGAGCTGCTTCGCTCCTGCGGAGGAAAAGAGTAGAAGTCAATTATCAGGCAGGTGGTTTAAGTAATGTTCCTGACCGTAAAGGAGGGAACATTAAAAAGAACGAGAAAGATTCTGTATTGTCTATTGAGGGGGGTGAGGTGGTGCCACAAAACTGTCCTCATTGTGGCTCAGAGAATCGTGACAAAGCGAAATTCTGCGACAGCTGCGGCAATAAAATACCATCAGTTCAGCATCATGAGACTGATATACTTTATTCCAATATACAGTCCCTTATTGAGAAGAACGATCTCAGTGCATTAACTGCAATGATAGATCAGGGAGTCGATCTGAATTCTCCTGTCGATGTGGGGCTTGGTGAAACGCCTTTTTTCTGGGCTGTAAGGTCGGGAACTCCCGAGATGATTGAGATGTTTGTTAAAGCAGGAGCATCTGTCTCTGTCGTTGATAATAATGGTCTTACACCGATTCATCTGGCTGCTCAGGAAGGCAGAAAAGATATTGCGGCGCTTCTGATAGGGCACGGTGCCGATATAAATCATCGTGCCTTCAATGGTCTTACTCCACTTCACTGTGTGGCAGACAGGGGATATCTTGACATCCTGGAGTTTTTTGTGTCCCATGGGGCAGATGTGAATATAAGAAACAGCTTTGGCTCCACTCCGCTTCACTGGGCTGTTTCTGAAGCGCACACTGAAGTGGTGGACTTTCTCCTTTCTGTGGGTGCTGATGTGAACGTCAGAGATAATAATGGTGAGACTCCTCTTCGTCATGCAGTGGCTACAGAAAATCCTGAAATGGTGGAGCTTCTCATTAAAAACAAGGCAGATATAAATTCCAGAGACAACAATGACTATACGCCACTTCACTCTGCAACTGCCGTTGGCTCGGAAGAAGTAGTAGATCTCCTTCTCTATTACGGTGTGGATATTAATGTAAGAGATAAAAACGGAGAGACTCCTCTGGATATTGCCATAGACTGCGGCTATGATGAGATAGTGTCCCTGTTGAAGGACAAGAAGAGCAGGAGGATAAAGTCCCTCAGTGACGTGCCTTCCCTTCCGCTCCAGAAAAAAAACTGAGAGTGTTAATATCTCAATCTCCTCTTGACACTGCTGGAAATGGAAAAATTGTATTCAAGATAATCCTTCCCCATGAATCCATATGATGTGTGCACTTCACGAAACAGGAAGAGCTTCCAGGTGCTCTGATCGATTTTTTTGACAATGATGGATTCTACATTCAATGGAAAGAACTGAACGTTCCTTTCCCCCTTTTCCTGCATATCGCGGTACACTCCACAGGCTGGCAGTCTGTCCATACGATAAGAAATCTGAATGATAGTTCCATTGGGATCCTTACGGAAGAAACACCATTTTTTTCCTCCTTCTTCTATACGCGGCTCATATGGAGAAGTTTTTTCGGCTGTATTAATATCGACAAGGATGCTTTTAATCAATGAGCCTGCACTTATCTTAAATTCCCGGCAGTTTGCAATATATGCATTTCTTTCTTCATCTCCGAACTGTCTCCACTTTTCCGCATGGATACACCATGTGGAAAGTGCCATTGCAATAAGAAGTATGCCGGAGAAGAATATTGCGTGGAGATCATTCACCTTCATCTGTGCACTCCTTCAGAGCCATCCCACAATGTGAGGGTAAAGCATAAAAAATGCCATAATTATGTAAATTAAAAAAATTGTCTTTATAGTGAAGAAGAATCCATCTTCAAGATAAACCTTCAGTGTTGATGCAAGAAGGATGAAAAGAAAGGGCAGGCTCGAGAGAAGGTAATAGAAATGCGTTGCCCTTGGTATGTTAGCGATAAGCGCCCATGAGAAGTAAAGAAGGCAGAAGTAGAATAAAGGGATCTCGACAGGGGATTTCTGCTGGCGGAAAAGAGTTCTTACAAGCTCTGAAGCCGACGCGATTACTGCAAAAACGCCTGCCCACAGAAGAGCAGGAGTTTCTATCAGCTTCATTACGCAGGTAATGACTGATCCTCCCATATTTATCTGTTTTTCACCGAGGGGAATGTATTGAGGGATGAGGAGCCAGCTCCACCAGGGAGAAGCCAGGTATGCAGAAGGAGGTGTTGACATGTGCCGCTTCAGGAATGAAATATGGATCTGAACAAGGGCTTCAGGTTCAACAGACGGATATAGAACAAGGCATAATATGAGGTAAACAACAGGAGGTAGTATTATAAAAGACAAAAGAGAGTATAAAAGTTCGATTTTATTAATATACTTTCTTAAAAAATCTAATATCGACATAAAGAGGAGTCCTGCAACAATGAACGCTGCAATCCATTTTATGCACATGGCGAAGCCGATGCTTATGGCGCACATCGCTCTTCTGCCTGAAGCCAGGAAAAGGGCTGACAGGAGTGTAAAAAAGCATAGATAAATATCCGGAAGCGCCAGTCTGCTCATTACAAAGACCATAGGGTCAAATGCAACAAGCGTGGAGGCTGTCAGTGCGATTTCACTGCTGCTCCACAGTCTTCTGCAAAGGAGATACACGCACGGTATGCAGGCTGTTCCAAAAAGGACTGAAAAAAACCTCCAGCCGAAAGGACACGCTCCCCATATGCTTTCTCCCAGCGATATGAAAAAGTACCCGAGAGGGGGGTGACCGGAAGGGAAGATGTTTTCACCTGAAAGCTCTTTTCCCTGCCCGACATAGTAAATTTCGTCAAAAACAGGAACAGGATAAGAGGAAATCAAGTAAAATCTGAGGCCAAGAGAAAACAAAGAAAGAAAAAGAATTATATAAGGCTCTTTTCCCTTGAATCGTATGATTAGAAGATCCCTGAGATATGAGTTCATTGTATATCGCAAGATAGATTATACTAGGAATTTTTCTCGGAAGAGACTTATATTCCTTTTCAGTAATTGACAAAAAGTGATGCCTCTGTTAAAATTATAAAGTCGGTGGTGAAGGTTAGAGTTACTTCGCTGTTAACGAAAATGCTCTATCCGACTGTTCCCCGACACTATATTATTTGATTCACCATCGATGGTGAAGGGTGGAGCTGCTTCGCCAGAATGCTGGGGCTCAAATCCTCAGACTGTCGTGACAGATATTGTCCGACAGAGCAGCTCTGCCTGACAGTTCCGCGGTGGTGTATTTATTTTATAACCTTTTGCTCTTGAGCATACTTGAGAAACCATTGGATCCGGAGGTGCAATATGGCTAAAACGAATGTCTCCAACAGAAAAGCAAAGAGAACGCATGAGGGGGCGCCGGCACGGCACATTTCTGTTGAGCAGCAGCTGCAGCGTTCTATCCTTGCGTGTCTTCTGTGGGAAAGGCAGTTTTATGAGGATGGAGTAGAGATTGCTTCCCGGATTTGCGAACTTCTCCCGCAGGTAAGTGGTGAAAAGGCCGCAGCTCTTGCCGTGGATGCTCGTGAAAAGATGAAGCTTCGCCATATGCCTCTGTTTATTGTTCGTGAGATGGCTCGAATATCTTCCCATAAACCGTATGTTGCAGACACGCTCAGCCGGGTAATTCAGCGCGCTGATGAGCTCTCTGAGTTTGTGGCGATGTATTGGAAGGAGAAGCGGCAGCCTCTCTCGTCGCAGGTCAAGAAGGGGCTCGCTCAGGCCTTTACGAAGTTCGATGCCTATCAGCTGGCAAAATATAACCGGGGCACTGTGGTCAAGCTTCGTGATGTACTGTTCATGGTTCATGCTAAACCTCTAAATGACGCTCAGGCAGTAATGTGGACGGATCTTGTTGATGGCAGGCTTGAATCTCCGGACACATGGGAAGTGGCTCTTTCTTCAGGAGCCGACAGGAAAGAGACTTGGGAGCGTCTCCTGGCGGAGAATAAACTGGGAGGCCTTGCACTGCTCAGAAATCTGCGAAACATGATTGCAGTCAATGTAGATGAAAAGCTTGTAGTTGAAGCACTGAAGTCTATGAAAACAGAGAGGATTCTCCCCTTCAGGTTCATTGCAGCGGCGCGTTATGCACCGCGGTGGGAAAACCATCTGGAAAAGGCTATGTTCTCCTGTCTGGAAGATGCAGAGAAGATTCCTGGAAAAACGTTGCTCCTTGTTGATGTATCCGGCTCCATGGAAAGTCAGATATCGGCAAAATCAGATATGATGAGGATAGATGCCGCATGCGGTCTGGCAGTTCTTGCCAGAGAGCTTTGTGAAGATGCAGAGGTATTCACCTTTTCCACGCACCTTAAAGAAGTGCCTGGCAGAAGGGGTTTCGCTCTGAGAGATGCCATAGTCAACTCTCAACCGCATCAGTCCACCTATCTCGGGGAGGCGGTCAAGACACTCAACAGGAGCAGGGGCTATGATCGCATCGTTGTCTTGACTGACGAACAATCGCAGGATGATGTTGCAGGACCATATGGAAAAGGTTACATGATTAATGTGGCTTCGTATAAGAATGGTGTGGGGTATGGAAAATGGAACCATATAGATGGCTGGTCTGAAGCAGTGCTGAAATATATCTCAGAGCTGGAACAGTTCAATCGGACTCTTGAATGATACCATTCCCGGTTAATGCAAAGAGCCGGCGCGCTATGCAGCCGGCTCGTTCTTCTGTCATATCAGCTATTTTTCAGGTGCTTACTGAATAACGAGTGATGAAAGAACCTGATTGAAAAATACTTCTGCCTCGGCTTTCCTTGATTTCAGTGACTGGCGTGTTATGGTGATGACCTTGCCCTGATAGACAGTACTGAGAATCTTGTTTTCAAAGTCTTTGCCATTCAGTGAAAAGGTCTGCAGGAAGCCTTTTGCAGGGGTGGAGAGGATTGGCTCGTTGATATCCTTGAACTTCATGTTCTGAGCTTTGAGATCTGTGAAGACCTTTTCGTTCTGAGCCTTGAAGGATTTCAATGATTGATCGACTGTTATCGAGTCTCTGTGCACACAGATCGAAATATAATCGTGATTTCTTGACTCAATGTTTATTACATTGAATAATCCCTGCTGGCTCTGGTCGTCAATTGAGGCGTCAGATGGATGGTTGAACTTGACTCCGCCTGAATTGAAGGTCATGACGTTCTGGGCAGAGACTGCCTGAACCAGGATAAGACACAGAATGATTACGATGGGGCATCTGATGGACACGGTGAGCGCCTCCCTTTAATGTAATATTGATACATTACGGCAGTGATCTGATAAATACCTTTATGGCCGGCAATTTTCCCGTGTCACATATTCCGTTTCATGTCATCTTCTCGCGGCGTTTTTCCGGTAAGCATGTGCACAAGCATCAGCTCATCCATTTGTATGCTTTCCAGTCTTGAAATTTCCGTGAAGAAGATATTTGCGCTCCGGTTGAGATCGTTGACGTTGGTAAGACCGTTCTTAAAATCAGCGTAAGCTCTGAAAAAGAGCTTTCCCGGTTCTGTTCTGAAGACCTCTCTGAGCTTCCGGTCAAAGACAGGCTTCTCAATGCCCGGAAACACAATCTCGCGAAGTTTATCGCTTTTCAGAACTCCATCTGCAGTCCTGGATGCCTTCATCGCGAGAGCCGCAGCACCGGCATTTTTCCAGATATTCTGGCAGTTGAGTCTGCCTTCCGGTGAATAGATCTCCCTTCCGTGGCGCCAGTTGTCCATTGAGAGAGTCAGAGGGAGAAAATAAGTGGCATCGCTTTCCCTGTAAAAACAGTATGCCTGTCCCCGCTGTGATGTAAAGAGTATGAAGCCTTCAGGAAACTCTATCCTGTCGAGAAAGTAAAGCTCGCCTGTTAAGTTGAACAGAGAGCCTTCACAGCAAGGCGTCGACAGTTGAGCGAGATTTTTCCTGAAGGGGTGGAGGTGGGCATATCCGAGGATATAATCATTCCCGAAGAGATTCACCTTTGGCCCTTTCGTCCACATATAACTGTCCCATCCGGAACCGAGTCTTTGATTCTGTAGTGCTGGAAAAGCTCTGGCATATTCCCAGCTTTTCGGACGCATTGAATAACAGCGCTGGAATATCAAATCCTTCTTCTTCCCCAGCAGTACCCGTCTCTGATACGTTGACAGAATCCCGATTTCTTCGTTGTTGATGAAGGCTGCATAAGGCATGTTAAGGTTATGGAAGGTGGGACCGTTTCCACCGAAACAGCGCTTGACAGTCAGTGTGGCTCGATCAATGATATATATATATCCTGTATGCGCGTCACTCACTATCAGCTCATCAGGCGAGAAGAGCTGAACTGATGTAGGCCAGAGAAGGTCCAGCTTTGAGGGGTTCCACCCCATCTGACCGGACCTTCTTTTCAGATGCCCGTTTTTTCTGTCGAGCTCAAATAGCGCTCTAAGTCTTAGTCCGGTTGCATAAACACACTCTTCTGTCACGCAGATGCCGTGGGCCAGCATTACAGGCCTGTTCCACAGCTCTCTGGCCTTTTCGCCTGTCAGGTCGAAGGCGGTAACTGAGTTTCCGTCGTAATTTGCACAGGCCAGAAAGGAGCCATCAGGGCTTACAGAAACATTTTCCGGTGAGACAGTATGGGCAGTGCCGATTTCAGACTTCAGCACAAGAGCTCTTTCTTCAATATTTACTTCAAAGGCAAGGATATTATTGGCAGTATAATTTGCCACATAGAGGAGCTGGCGGCTCCTGTCGTAGAAGAGGCCTGTCGGATTATATGTGAGGCCTTTCTTGTCAGTTGAAAATGTGCTTCTGTCCGGCCGCATCAGCGCCAGCGATCCGTCCCTGCCACAGAGAAGGAAGATATTTGCATAGTCAGCAATAAGATAGAATCCTTCGCGTGGAGAGGTCATGGACACCATGAGGCCGGGCTCATTGCCGCCCATATCCGGTGACAGGGAGAATATTCTGCTGTCAGATGGCCACAGATCCACTTTCTTCCTGTTGAAGTGCAGCAGAGTCGGGAGAATCGCCATCAGTACGATTGTGAGAAATATGAACGATAGAGTCAGGCGTTTTTTCAACGGCAGGTCTCTCCCCTGGCGATCTTTCAATGAGTGGTATTCACTGTCTGTTAGACTTTTCTCATGACAATCTTTCACGCCGTCAGTGTCTGATGAAACGTTCCACCTGTGTTTTGATTGCTTCCTTTGGAAGAGCGCCTCTTAGTGTCTCGAGAAGCAGTCCGCCGCGAAAGATCAGCATCGACGGCACGGCAGTGATGCCGAAACGGGCAGCGGACGTCCTGTTGTCGTCAATATTAAGTTTGCAGATTTTCAGCTTTCCTGCCATCTCGCCTGCCAGCGCATCAAGTGTGGGAGACAGTGCCGCACACGGACCGCAGCGGGGCGACCAGAAATCCACCAGCACCGGAAGAGGAGATTCCAGTACCTCTTCCTGAAAGGTATTGTCTGTAATATAGACAGGTGAGTTCCACGGTGGAGGCAGCGTTGACTGGCATCGTCCGCAAACTGGCTCAAGGTGCAGCTTATCAAACTTAACCCTGTTGCCGGCACCACATTCGGTGCATCTTATAACGACTGAATCTTTTATCATATGGTTTCACCTCTTAATTACTATTTTTCTGCATTGTATCATTCAAGCTCCTGCTTCCAGAGAGAATACAGTATCCGGAAAATAAAGATGCAGTGCACTATGACAGGATTCAGAGAGGACTTGAGAAACAGAACAAGAATCTTCATCTCACACGTTGCTAGTGGAGGATTTTGTGGCGTTGTTCTGCAGCAGGTGCGGCATGAAAAATCACGGTAAAGCTCAGTTCTGCTCCCGGTGCGGAAAGGCTCTGAATCAGGGCGGCTCACTACTTCTGGAGAATCGTTACAGAATTCTCCGGCCAGTAAAAACCGGTGGAATGGGAGTCGTATACAAGGCTGAAGACACCAGGCTCGGCAATGCAGTGGCTCTCAAGAAGATGCTTCCCCCTGATGATTCGCTCTATTCCGAGCAACGTTTTCGTGAGGAGGCCAAACTGCTGTCAAAGCTCCATCACAGCGGGCTGCCGAAAGTGACAGACTTCTTCATTGAAAAGGATCCTTTTACAGGTGAAGTGACCTACTATCTGGTCATGACCTTCATAGAAGGAGAGGATCTGCAGAAGATGCTCGATGATCGGCGAGGTGAGCTGTTTCCTGTCGATGAGGTGGAGAGGTTTTTCATGCAGATGCTTGGCATTATGAACTATCTTCACAGTCAGAAACCTCCTGTAATATACAGAGATCTCAAGCCCTCCAATGTTATGGTGAACAGGGGCACAGTGTATCTTGTTGATTTCGGGATCGCCAGAGAGTTTGACTCCACAAGAAGCAAAACCATCATAGGCACGAACGGCTATATGGCCCCGGAACAGTGGAGGGGCTCTGCCGAGCCGCGCAGTGATCTTTACGCTCTCGGCGCGCTTATGCACTACCTGCTTACTGGAAATGATCCTGCTGACCCTAATCGCCAGGCTTTTACCTTTGCGGGGCCATCTTCTCTAAATAAACACGTTCCATCTTATCTTGACAGAATAGTCATGTCGCTTCTCGAATACGATCCTGACATGAGGCCATCTTCAGCCCGTGAGGCTTTGCAGCTTCTGAAGGCCATGAGGCAGGCCTCGGAAGCTACATCATACACGGGGAGTGAACCTGATGACCGTCGAAAGAGGACAAAAAACGGGCCGCAGAAACCTCAGGCTCCTCCTGCAGGCCAGACTCCTCCTGCAGAGAGTTCTCCCCGGGCCCAGCGCTATCCTCGGGCCCCGCAGGCTCATTCGATATCGCATAGTTCTGGAAAGACTGGCGGAGCGGCTCCGGCTGAAATCTTCAGAGCGATTGAAGAACGTGACTGTCGAGCCATAGTAGAACTGGTGCGACGCGAAGACGGCATCCACAACTGCGATGTGAGAGGACGGACACCTCTGCATAAGGCCGCATTTGCAGGGCTTGTTGAGGTAGTGGATATTCTTATACAGCACGGAGTTCGTGTGGATGCAAGAGATAGAGACAATATTACGGCACTCCATTCGGTATCACAGGAGGGGCACGATTCCATAGCGGCTATCCTTATAAAGGCTGGTGCTGATGTCAATGCGAGAGCAGTAAACGGATGGACTCCTCTCCATCTTGCCTCCTCAAATGGCCACCCTGCAATAGTGAAGCTGCTTCTTGAAAACAAGGCCGACGTTGAAGCCCGCAATCTTAACGGAAAGACAGCGCTTTTCTGGGCAATCCACAACGGCCATCCGGAAGTAGCCACGATGCTCAGAAGGGCCGGGTCGCCGGAGTAAAAGCGGCTTAATACCTGAAAATTAAATCTCAAAGCAAACAATCCAGAAAGCCTGCATTTGTAGTTTTATGTGTTTTTTTGTTGTACTTTACAGCAGCGTAAACATCCTCGCCATAATCACATTCACGATATTTTTTATAGAGTATATAATTGCCTTTATCTTCTACACTGCAGGTGCTGATGGTTCTTTTGTCGCCATTGTTTCTATTGAAAAATTTTTCTCTCATATTGAACGACTCTAGTATATTGCTTTCAGGATCAAACTTGATGTCGATGTACTTTGTAATTTCAAGATGTGGGTCCCACATTTCAACGTTATCGTCTTCATAATGGAAATCTTTTACCCTGACGTCACCTGGAAGTTCTTTGTGATCGTCTTCACAGGTTTCATCATATGCCGCATACTCTCGAATCATTTCTTCTATATTCTGTCTTATACCGATAGGCGAGTCAGAGAAAATGGGTCCATGTTCATCTACATCTGGCAGCTCGCCTGACTTGACATTAAAGCCTTTGACCTTGCCAGATGAAAGCTCTTCTGTATTCTTTTCAGCATAAACATCCGGTTTGACTTCATTACTTGTTGTCACATTTTCTTTGTTGTCTTTTGTGGAAGATTTTATATTATTGTCAGATTCTTTTTTTGCTTTTTCAGCCTCTTCTGCAATTTTACCCATAACAAAGCCGGTGGTAAAACCGGTAATTAAAGTAGCAGCTGTTTTAATGCCCGGCAATAGTTCCTTTCCCTTGATATTCTGCTGGGGATTCTCTTGACAGGCATTCGCAACAGCTTTTTTATCAGAGATGCTCTCTATTTCTGGGGATTTTGTAAAAGCATCTGTGTCTGTAGTAATCTTAGCCTCAATTGCTGTAACTTTTTCCTTAAGTTCTTTTATATCACGGCTTAGCGTTGCGGTGCCTGCATTTGTATAATCAGTCTGCTGAAAGTTCTGGATACTAATCATTTCAGTCACCCCTCGAGTATTCTTTCTTGATTTTATTCTAGCTTTTCATATTGTTCCAAACAAGTTCCAAACAAGTTCCATTTTGCAGCACCTTCTATCTATGCTGTACACACACAAAAGCTTGTGACCGCTATTGGATTCCTGCATGGTGTAAGTGATGGGTATTCACTTGACTCCTAAAACCACAGGATGTAGAATAACGGCATGGGTCCACATGACTTTTCGAAAACACTTCTGGAGTTCCAGAATCGATTAAGCTCCGACGAGGCTTGTGCCGAATATCTGCTCAAATTGCGCTGGCCCATATGAACAGAACCATAATGACAACAATTATTCTTTCGTACCTGATCCTGGTCTGTGCCACTGTACCAGCAGCAGGAGCGGAGGTGCCGGCAGAAGTAAGGCAGCAGAACGAGCAGGAGAAGCGGCTCTGGGAATATAGAGATACTGATGAAATTCTAGCCATCAAAATAGAGAATCTGAAGCTGATCAACAAGGATCGCGCCCGCTTCGGAGCAGCTCCCGTTAAACTTGACATCCTGGCAGGGAGAGTCGGAAACAGGCACTGCAGGGATATGGCTCTGAACGGCTATATGAGCCATTGGAATATGAAGGGAGAAAAGCCTTATCATAGATATGCCTTTGCCGGAGGCACTGACCACGTCTCGGAGAATCTGGCATCAGTGACTGCAAATTACCCTCTGCCCAGTGCACCTGCAGACCTTCTGAAAAGAATGAACGAATCTGAAGAACAGTTCATGGCAGAGCCTCCTGGAAGAGATGGACATAAGCAAAATGTAATAAGGAATTCACATACGCACGTCGGAATAGGGGTTTATCTCCGTGAAGGTGAGTTCAGATATGCTCAGGAGTTTCTGGACAGATATACCTCCTTCAGAGTAATCAATACCATAGTTCCACAGCAGGGTAAGGTGGCGTTGTCAGGCTTTGTCATTCCCACTGATACAGGATTATACGCAGTTCTGGTCTACAGGGAGAAGCTTACTCCAATGACGGTGGAGCAGTTGAACAACACCCACTCCTACGATGATTATACAGATGTGAAAGCTTTTGAAATCTGGCCCTGGGACATCTCCTTCAATAAGGATACAAAGGCTTTTGATCTGGCACTCGACTTCAATGGTAAGCCACCAGGGTATTATTATGTCCATATGTATTTTAAGAAGCCTGTCTCTTCCATCCCGTACAATCGGCCGAGCTCTGCAGACACTTCGAAAGCGGCGTGCGCCACAGGAATAGTGCTGATCCACGATGCGCCTGTCCCGCCTGATGCAGTGGAACTCGCACTGGCCCCCTCCCTGAATGCTTCCATCCTTCCCAGCTTAAATCAGGCCACTGCTCTACCAGTTGCCGCTTCCCCGACAGAGGATATCGCTGCCAGACCGACCTCCACAGCCCCTGCAGCAGATATCATACCCTCACCTGAGGCTACTGCTTCAGGTTCCATGCCGACAACAGGCACATACACCGGAGGTGGCACGTCTTTCTCTACACTGCCTTCAGGCGCATCTCCATCAAATGAAGCCGGAACAGAAGAGGCAAGAGCGAGATCGCCAGTGGTCATGATTGAGGACTCTCTGAGAAGTCACGGTGCCATTCTGGTTATCGTGACTGGCTCTTTCGTTATTCTGGCGGTGATACTCCTGGCAGCCAGGGTATCGAGGCATAAAACAAAAAATACTGCATCGGAAAATGAAGATCACCACTTCGATTACTGAGGTGTATCATTCAACATACTTGACATGTTCCTTCACATTGAGTATTATTGCAGCAGTTTATTATTACTCATCACTTCGAAATGCATGGAAAGGAATAATCGAAATGGAGAAAGTTATTCTTGCATATAGCGGAGGACTTGACACCTCCTGTATTCTCAAATGGCTCGTGGAAAAAGGATATGAAGTAATTGCCTACATAGCCGATGTGGGACAGGATGAAGATTATGAATCGGCGAGAGAAAAGGCTCTGCTGATAGGCGCCACAAGGGTGTATGTGGAGGATTTGAGGGAGGAGTTTGTCATCGATTACATCTTTCCGGCATTCTCAGCCAATGCTCTCTATGAAGGCAGATACCTTCTGGGAACATCCCTGGCGCGTCCCATCATAGCAAAGAGGCATATAGAGATTGCCCGAAAGGAAAATGCTCAGTATGTCGCTCACGGCGCCACAGGAAAAGGGAACGATCAGGTCCGCTTCGAGCTTTCCTATTATGCTCTGGAGCCAACAATCAGAGTGATCGCTCCGTGGAAGAACAGTGAGTTTCTTTCAAAGTTCAAGGGAAGAACTGACCTGATAAACTATGCTAATGAGAAAGGGATCCCAGTCACTGCTACTCTGGACAGGCCATACAGCACTGATGAAAACCTTCTTCACATAAGCTATGAGTCAGGTGTGCTGGAAGATCCTACCCGGACCCTGGATAAGGAGATGTTCAAATTCACTGTCGACCCTACTGAGGCTCCGGATAAAGAGACACATATCGAGATTCATTTTAAGGATGGTATTCCAATCAAGGTGAAGAACGCTGATGACGGCACGGAGAAAAATAAACCGCTCGAGCTGTTCATGTATCTGAATGAGCTGGGCAGAATCAACGGCATCGGGCGTGTGGACATGGTGGAGAACCGCTTCGTGGGTATCAAGTCCCGTGGTGTCTATGAAACGCCGGGCGGGACTATACTCAGAGTGGCCCACATGGATATTGAAGGCGTTGCCATGGACAGAGAGGTGTTGAGGCTCCGCGACATGCTCTCTCCGAAGTTTGCCGAACTTTGCTATTACGGCTTCTGGTTCAGTCCTGAGATGGATTTTCTTATGGCAGCAATCAAAAAGAGCCAGGAGGTTGTAGACGGAGTTGTTTACCTGAAGCTTTACAAGGGCAATGTGATTGTCACAGGGAGGCAATCGCCAAGCTCATTGTATAATCAGGATCTATCAAGCATGGACATTGAAGGAGGTTTCAACCAGCAGGATTCAGAGGGATTCATAAAGATTAACGCCATAAGACTTATGGCACACAGAGCAATCATGAACAAGAGGATGGCGGAACGTTGAAACTCTGGGACAAGGGAAAGCCACTTGACGACACTGTTCTGAGATTCACCGTCGGAGAGGATTATATCCACGACGTGAAGCTCCTTCACTATGACTGTATTGCTTCGGTTGCTCATGCTGAAGCTCTTCATCGAAGTGGAATCATCAGCGGTGATGAATTGCACAAGCTTAAAGAAGCTCTTGAAAACATCCGGAAGGAAGGGCTCATAATCAGGCGCGGCCACGAAGATGTGCATACCGCCATTGAAGAGTGCCTCATAGAACGACTTGGAGACCTTGGGAAGAAGCTCCATACCGGCCGGTCCAGGAACGATCAGGTGATGGTTGATCTTCAGCTCTGGGCGCGGGATGAGCTGAAAACAGTCTATGGCAGTGCCCTGTCTCTCTGCAGAGTTCTGAACGTTCGAGCAGGGAATGAGCCTGTGCTGATGGCTGGATATACGCACATGCAGCGTGCAATGCCGTCATCTCTTCAACTTCTGCTGGGATCTTATATCGAATCGCTACTGGACGATCTTGAGCTTCTGAGTGCAGTCAAGAATATAGAGAATAAGAATCCGCTGGGAAGTGCTGCCGGTTATGGCTGCTCCCTGGGGCTTGACAGGGAGCTCACGGCGCAGCTTCTCGGCTTCAGTGGAGTAAGAAACTCCATATACGTTCAGGCCCGTGCAAGGCACATGGCTATTTATCTCATGCCTCTGACGAGCATAATGAAAAGCCTTGACCGAATGGCTTCTGATATGCTTCTATTTACTATGAGCGAGTTTAGTTTTTTTTCTCTTCCTGACACGTTATGCACAGGATCCAGCATAATGCCGCAGAAGAAGAACTATGATCTACTTGAGCTGATCAGAGCGAAGTCGGCAGAGCTTCACGGACTTGCCCATTCTGTAGATATGATGGGGTGCAGGCTTACAAGCGGCTATCACAGGGATTTTCAACTCACCAAGGAGCCTGTGATGAGGTCTTTCGAGATGGCGGAACAGTCTCTCGAGATAATGGGAATGGTGATTACAAACCTGCGGATTAACAGAGAGGCAATGGAGGCTTCTCTGACGCCTGAGCTTTTTGCCACAGACAGGGCTTATGAGCTGGTCAGGGAAGGCGTGCCGTTCCGAAATGCATACAGGGAGGTTGCCTCATCTCTGGGTGAGCTCTGTGTACCTGCAGATCCGGGGGCAGGCCGGGAGTTTCTCTCTTTCAGAGATTACTCCAGAGAAATAGAAGAGAGAGAGGTCATATATGCAGGCTGGTGATTATGGTGCTCTGACGCACATCATACCTTCGATTACTGTGATGTAGTCAAGTATGCTCGAAATGCCATTATTAAAGACTCCGCATTGACGAACTGAGATAATTATACAATTGAATAAAGCTATGGTTTTATTCAATGCAGTGAAAGGATGTGTCTGATGAAAGTAAAATTCTATGGAACACGAGGATCCATCGCAGTCTCCGACCCTCAGAAAATTGTCTATGGAGGTAACACGACTTCACTGCGCATTGATTCAGAGTGTCTCCCTCCCGGAACTCAGCTTGTTATTGATACAGGAAGCGGATTTGTTCCACTTGCATTCGATGCCCTTAAAGCAGGTGTCAAAGCTATGTTCATTCTTTACACCCATTATCATTTTGATCACACAATCGGCTTTACAATGGCTCCGGTGACTTTTATCAAATCGATAAAACTGACTGTTTACGGACCTGAAGAGCACAGTGTTGATCCTTCAAAGATGATGGAAGACCTTCTCAAGCCGCCGTATTTCCCGGTCGATTTCAGGGAGGTGAGCAGCCATATCAAGTGCCAAGGTATCGACATCCCGAATTCAAGGGTTTTTGTAATTCATCGTAATGGTGGCATCCGATACTTCACAATCGATCAGCTCGAAGGTCTGGAGAACGATGAAAAGATGGTCTCCTTTGACAGGGGGCAGAAATATAACCTGAACGAATGCCTGATAATTAAGATGTATAAAAGCAACCATCCGGAACGGACAATCTCATACCGTATGGAAGAGCGTATGACAGGGAAGGTCTTTGTGCTTCTCACAGATCATGAGAATCAGGATGGACTGCCCATCCGACTCAAAGCGCACGTTACAGGTGCCGATCTGCTGGTCATGGATGCTCAGTATGACAGGGTTCGTTACGATACAAGCACCGCCGGTTATGGTCACGGAACACCTGATTACTGTGTCAAGGTAGCAGTTCAGGCAGGCTCCAGGATGCTGGGCTTTACCCACCACGATCCAAACGCCACAGATGAAAAAGTGGATGCAATTCTGAAGGAGGGGCAGGAAGCGCTGGCACAACTCTATCCTGAAAGTAAACTTCAGCTTTTTGCATGCAGGGATTATCAGGAGATAGAAGTTTGACATACAAAAGTATTATGGGAGATGAGCATTAATGAAAAAGAGAATTTCTGAAATCTACACGTGTATCCCTGTTTTTCTTATTACAGCTGTTTTCTGCATTGGCATTGCCGCTGCCTGCATACAGAATGCCTCTGCACAGGGGACACAGCTTTCCGCTGATCAACTGGTGGACCTTGTTGCTCCTGTGGCGCTCTATCCGGATGATCTCCTCACCAATGTATTGACAGCATCAACAATACCAGATCAGGTCAGTCAGGCAGCTCAGTATGTCAGAAGCAGAGGAGGTAAAGTGAGCTCCATGCCTGATACGGACTGGGACCCCAGTGTGAAAGCGCTCCTCTACTTTCCCGATGTTCTTTACAAGATGAATAATGATCTGAACTGGACCCGGGACCTTGGAAATGCAGTCATCAACCAGATGAATGATGTGCTTGCAGCAGTTCAGGTCTTTCGAGGCAGCGCATATAATGCCGGGAATCTAAAAAGCACAGAGCAGCAGAAGGTGGTGGCTGATCATTCCACTATAATAATTGAGCCTTCCAATCCTGATGTAATCTATGTGCCCACTTACGATCCCGTTCAGGTGGTCAATACTGGACATCCAGTGGCAGCTTTTGCTGCAGGAGTGGCGGTAGCCGACTGGTGGCACTATAATAATGTCGACTGGTATAACCGCAATGTTATCGTCAATCCTGTCTACCTAAACCATTATAACTACAGACCTGGAGGATACTATTACAACAATCTGGTGCCGCGTCCAGGCTATACAGTATCGAATGTATGGAGGCCGGCATCACGAGCAGGATATGACAATGTCAACCGGGTCGGCACTACCGATGTCAACCGGGTCAGAGATGGAAATGTCAGGGTTGGGAACACCGTGAATATAAATACCGGAAGCAGCACTGTCAATCGTGCCAATACAAACACAGCAGGCAGAGTATCGACCTCTGATTTGAACAGCAGACTGCAGCAGGGCCTCAGAACCACAGACAGCGTAAGGGTAACACGTAATCAGACTGACCGGGGCGGTGTCTTTGGAGGGATGAACAGCGGCTCCGCAGCCAGAGCAGAAAGCCAGAGAGGCTCTGTGAGCCGCAGTTGGAGTCCACAGAGCGGTGGGAGCATCAACCGCGGCGGCGGAAGACGGCGTTAGGAAAGGAGATAGAACAGAATGAAAAAACATACGATGACTATATTTTGTATGGCCTTGATTACAGTGTTGCTTCTATCTGTTACACTTCAGGGAAGCACTGCTCTTCAGGCCGCAGCGAATCAGAAGAGCTTTGCATCTCCTGAAGAAGCTGCTGAGGCTTTGCTCAATGCCTGCCGGGATAATGATGAGAAGGCTCTGCTTGAAATACTGGGGCCTGAAAGCAAGCCTGTAATAAAGAGCGCTGATAAGGCAGAAGATGAGATGGTTCGTAAAAAGTTCCATTCCTGCTCATTGGAAAGATTGACACTTGAAAAGTCAGGTCTCAACAGAATGACAATGGTTATAGGAAAGAGAGCCTGGCCTTTTCCGATTCCCATTATCAGGGATGCACAGGGCTGGCATTTTGACACAGCAGCCGGTATTGAGGAGATAATCAACCGCCGTATCGGAAGAAATGAGCTCAATGCAATTGCTGTATGCCGTGCCTATGTCACAGCCCAGAGAGATTACGCCAGCAAAGACAGGACCGGTACGACGATTCTTGAATATGCAAGGCGTTTTTCAAGCACACCTGGAAAGAAAGACGGCCTTTACTGGCCCGTAAAACCGGATCAGGAGATGAGCCCATTTGGACCATTTATAGCCGAATCATCAGAATATCAGGCTGCCCGCAGAAAGGGTGATCCATACTTTGGATACTATTACAGAATCCTGACGGGACAGGGCTCCAACGTACCAGGCGGCGCTTTCAGCTATATCATCAACGGCCATATGCTTGCCGGTTTTGCCCTTGTCGCCTGGCCTGCAGTTTATGGCTCTTCAGGTATCACAACCTTTGTTGTGAACCAGTGGGGCTGCGTCTATGAGAAAGACCTCGGCGCGGACAGCTCTTCAATCGTCAGCAGAATGAAAGAATATAATCCTGACAGCACATGGCGTCTGGTAAAGGAAAAGGGAGTGCTTCTGGCAGAATAGGGAGTATTTTAATAGAAAATGAAGTTGCTGACAGCAGGATAATTCTGAAAATTCTGTAAACAATATGTATACAGACAATCTGGTACCAGCTAACTTCATTTATAATTGAACCATACGCGAAAGGATGTGACACATGACAGTACTCTCATTTCGTCTGGAAGATGAAATTATCGACAAACTTAAAGAATATGCATCCTCACTCAATACTTCCACAAGCTCCCTGTTGCGGGACCTCATCTGCAGAGAGCTGAGCTGCCCACCTCCCAGAAAAGCGCCACCCATATCCTCTGATAAGGGTACATCTGTTGAAAAGAATACTCTGCATAATGAGGTCAAACAGTTGCGTCACGAACAGGACAATCTCTGGGCACATATTGAAGAGCTTACCTGCCGCCTTTCTGAGCTCCAGCAGTATGTAAACAGCCTGCCTGTTGCCGCACAGCCTCGGATAACAGTACCGTCACAACATCAGATAACTGCGCCATCGCAGCATCAGATAACCTCGCCGTCAAAGCCTTCTGTTACAGAACCTGTCACCGCAGGAGCAAGAAAGCGCTTCAGGCCCCAGCTTCCCATAGAAATGGTCTCGCTGGACAAAATAATTGTCCCACCAAGATATTCAAGCATCCAGCCTCAACCTGATCGTATTCAGAGACACATACGCTATTATGAGCGCTATGGCAGGTTCAACGGCGCCATCACAGTAATGAGGGGCACCCTGTCACTTGTTGATGGCTATATGAGGTATCTTGCCGCCCAAAAGATGGGCCATAAAGAGATTGCAACACATCTGCTCTCCTGAATATGTTGAACTGAGCCGGACAGCAGCCTGAAAACAGCTCTGCACCGCATGTGCTGTTTTTATTGGATGCCTGAATCTGCCTCCAGATCGCACGAGCCTGCCGCAGCATATGGGAGTCTGCTGAATGTCGGCACGGAAGGCCTGGGGCTTCCCACTTTCCAGAGAAAACAGTTATAGAATACGGCATTGTCGCATTCATCCCATAGAAGCTCTTCATCTAGCGCCACCTTGGTTTCTCCGTTCCGGGGATAAGGATTCTCCGGTGTCGCAGAGCGCAGTTTGCGCGCCGTTGAAGAGTCCTTTGAAGCAGGGAGCAGTCCGTATACATAACCTTTCACAGTGTTATAATCTGCAGGCATTCCGGAAGGGAGCGAGTACCAGCCGTCGCTGCTGCCGTTCCATCCCATGTTCAGGTGGAATTTATCTGTGTAATCGTTATAACCGTCACAAATTATGGCGTGACCGCCTTCGTATTCTCCATTGTCATTCAGTGAGCTTATGGACATTACGACAGGGCAGCCTGATGGCGCAGCCTTGAGATCTGTGATCATGGGTTCCGTATCGAGAGTGTCGCCGGCGCTGAATCTCTTTATCTTTGGCGATTTGTAACCGAACCTTGTCATTGACCTGCCAACGACAAGAGTGTTGGCTAATGAGACTTTGCTTGTATAGTTCATCTTTGCGAGCACTCCCATGGCATAGCAGAGCTTCGCCTTGGTTTCTTCACCAGGGTACCCGTTGTTGTAACTGATCCCTGAGAAGTTTGCCGATGTTGCTTTAATATCCATTTTCCTGGTTCGAGTTGTATAGTCATCATCAGAGGTAAAGGTAACAGAAGTGGGAACCTGCCAGTAATTGAGTATCTGAGCGTATGCCGTTGCCACACAGCCGACTATGCATTGCGCGTCATTCACCGAATCCCATGGACACAGGTCGTAGTAAGGTTTTCTCTGTCCCCATGTAGGCTGGTAGAGATGAGGGCCGTAGACAGTCTTCGCAGCCTTTGATACTGTTGTTTTTCCGGAGAGGTGGCTCTCCCAGAGATCTCTGTTCTTCTGCCGGAATGATGATGAAACAGATGCTTTCTGCTGTAATGCCATAAGCCTCAGCAATATGTCGTTCCGGATCATCTTTACCGTGCCAAGTGATGACGCACTGTGCGTGGAGAATGAAGAAGTAAGGGAATAGGCCAGCACAGGAGGCAGCACATCAGCACTGCTGGCTGGCACTATGATGTAGCCTGCAGGACTGAGGATGAAGGCATAGGCCAGTGTCACTCCTGAAGTGCTCAGGATTGGCTCCATGGAAGCCGTGATAGAAGCGCCCTGCCCATTGGAAATCAGAAAAGACTCCGCGACTTTTTGTGCTGAATCCCTGTCAACTGCCTGCGGGACTTTTACAGTGCTGACATTTCGGCTCTTGGTGGGATCTGTCGTAAAGCTCCAGACTGGCCCGGTCACGAGAGTTCCATCGGCCTGGACCGCTTCAACCTGCCATTTATATTCCTGGCTCGTGTCCAGCCAGTTGTCCAAGGTAGTGGACATACAGATATCCTGAGTGCATGTCTGACCTTCCGTAACCTGGACTGACTCTCTTTCATCGCTGTAATCACTGCACGTGCACTGTATGGTCTGCATTCCTGCAGGAACACCGGTGAGAGTATAGTTGCCCTGTGCGTCAGTGGTTGTCGTCAATGTGCCTATGTTGACTGTGGCATTGCTAAGGGGTTCCAGGGAGCTGTCATCCACAACGGCCCCTGTTACAGTGGCTACTGACTGTGTGCCTCCCCCCTGAGTATTTCCCCCTGAGTCAGATGATGAAGCGGGTACTAAGCTGTTCTCTCCGCTGCCGCCACATCCGCCATTCAAGCACAGGGTGAGAATCAGAATGACAGTCACAATAACAGATTTCTTTGCTTTTGTGATTATCCTCAAGGACATGATTTCAAGCTCCTTTGTTTAAATAATGGTAATTCTGTAATCACTGCAGATGCATCAATGCCGAGTTGCAATGCTTCTGGCTGTGTGAATGTTTATTAAGGATTAATAAATGCGTTGTGACGATTGACTTTTCCTCCTTTCTTTGCTGATGCAATAATCTGTTCTGCAGCGTGGCTCTGTTCAAGACCAGACGTAAGCAGAACAGTCCTGCCTGTTATCAGGACAGCTCATACCATTCTCTTGTATCTATCCCTCCGTCTCACCTCTTCCGTCTAGAGGAAAGTTCACCGGGACAGTTTCAGTGTTGACAGATCCGTCACCAACCGCACAGAAGTATCCCATCTTCAGAATCAGTCCCAGCAATTTGTCCAGCATTTCTGTGTTCCTCCATCGTTCAGGTTCATCCTGATTATAATGTCTGAATGAGAATACACAGTGAAAACAGTATGAAGATTCGGTGAAGGGTATATGGCAATGAGCCGGAAAAAGCCTGATGAGCATTTTTCAGCTGAACACTGAGAGATGCATTGAGGAAGCTGCTGTGGTAATGGCAGGCACTGTAAAATCGCAGTATGGCTATGTCTTGTTAAGGTTGGTGCCCATGGAAAACTCCGCCACGTTGATGAAGGTATCCTTGTCTTTCATCACGGCCTGTGGTGGCAATGCGTCAGAGAGGGTGGAAAGACCTTCCATCTTTTTTACTGCTGTTCCCATCGCCATAAACTCGATTATTCCGCCACCCAGTTCGTAGACATAGGTTTTTACACCCATAACATCATCTGCGCCTGAAGCCTCGGCATCTTTTTTTATCAGGTTTATTGAGTTTTCCCTGGCATCGTAGATAAGTGTGGTCAATTCGTTTATCTCACCTCTGGCAAGCGATTTCAGCGCAGATGCGATGCCTCCCACCAGGCCCACCGAGTATACCGATACGCCAAGAACAAGCTGAATGGGCATATAGCCCATATGAATCATATTCCACATCTCCTCATTGGTCAGATCACTTGTGATGGGGTTCTTGCTGAACTGTGCAGGGAGCGTAGGATGCTGAGAAGCTGTTCCTATCATGACCATCTCCTGCATCCCCTGGAACGGTATTATGACTGTTTTGATGCCAACTACGGCGTTGGCTCCCACTTCCCGCGCTTCGCCTGTGATTCTCTGAAGTGCCAGATGCCGTGTCTTGTTGAAGATTTCAGAGAATTCATGGATCTCTCCTCTGGCAAGGCTTCTAAGTGAGCCCAGGAGGCCGCCTCCAATGCCTATCGAATAGGCAACATTTCCAAAGACAAATTTCAGAGGGTTGAATCCCGCATCAATCTGGCAGTACAGCTCCTGTCCATCTGCAGAGGACGAGAAGGCCAGCTCTTCAGCTCGCTGGCTTTCTCTGTGGACACAGGAGCCAACAGAGAGAAACTCCACATTTCCGACGTGCACAATCAGCTCGTTGCTTACACCGGTGATCCCCATACCCCCGTGCTTCTTTGCTTCAGCAGTCATTCGTTCAAAAGAGCGTGTCCGGCCTTCCTTGACAATCTCAGTCACCTGTGTGACTTCCCCTCCTGCCAGGGTTTTAAGGCCTGAGGCCAGCCCTCCGATGAAGCCTATGGAACAGACACTGTTTCCGATTACAAGCTCCCCCACCTGATAACCTTTCCGATGAAGGCAGAACATCTCGTTTCCGGACATTCCAGTGACAATTGTCATTATTGCACATCCTCTCTTTGATGAGTCGGTGTTCACACTTGGACTATTTACCCTCTATGACGCCCTTCCACCAGGATCTGCCGTGCTTTTTCAGGAGAGCAGCCAATTCTCTGTGACCGTATGTTTTTGCGATATGAAGCGGTGTATGGCCGGCCCTGTCCCTTGAGCTTACATCGCCGCCTTTTACAATCAGCAGTTCTGCCAGCTCGTTGTGGTTGTAATAAGCGGCCAGATGGAGCGGTGTTCGACCGTCATCCTTTCTGGCATTGACATCGGCGCCTCGTGCCAGCAGAAGCTCCACCACTTCCCGGTGACCTCCCTGCACCCCCATATGGAGCGGAGTGGACAGATCATCTTTTTGCAAATCAGGGCTGGCGTCGTATTTAAGAAAAAGCTCAGCGATATCACTGTGACCGTGAAGGGCAGCCAGGTGAAGAGGCGTCCAGCCCTCACTTCTTCTTGCCTGTACATCAGCTCCCTGTGATACCAGCATCTCTGCTATCTGAAGGTTACCGTGGTATGCAGCCGTATGAAGAGGCAGCCATCCCCTGTCGTTCCTGGTGCAAAGCTCAGAAGGATTGATTATGAATTCTCTTACTGCATCAGGATCATTTTTCTCTATGGCCTCATGGATGGAGCTGTAATTCAATGTGTTATCAGGCAATCCCCTGGTAGAATATGCTCTGTCTCGTGATACTGCGGACTGCTCTGGAGGCTGTCTTTCTAGAGACCTTTCAGGCTGATGCTTATCCGGAACTTTCCGGCTTTCACCGGCATGCAGCATCTCGAGTATCTGTCCTGCAGACTGAGGACGACTCTCCGGCACGATATTCACCATGGACATAATCAGGTTGTCCAGATATTCAGGAACCTGCAGGTTTGCCTTCTTAAGGGAGGTAAACCTGAAAAGCGCCTGCCCCCGACCTTCAGGGTTGATTCCAGTCAACAGGTAGTGCATGAACACTCCAAGAGAGTATATGTCGCTGCGAGGTTCAGCCTGCCCCTTATACTGTTCCGGAGATGCATATCCCGGTGTGCCGATGACTGTTGCCTGCCGCTGTGGAGTGAATACCTTTGCGATGCCAAAGTCAATCAGGAAGATAGTATCACCTGATTTCATTATGTTTCTGGGATTCAGATCCCTGTAAATTATAGGAGGAGACTGGGAATGAAGGTAGTCAAGTATGTGAAGAATCTGTTTGAACACTGTCAGTGATTCGGTCAATGGATAAGGAGCCCTGTTCCTTTCTTCAATGACAGTCTCAAAATCCTTCCCTTCAATGAAAGTCATTGCAATATAGTGAGCCGTTTTCCCGGTTTCAGAATCCGCGAGAAGGAAGAAATCGAATACTTTTGGAAGACCGCCGTGGTGGAGTCTCGATAGAAGAGCCGCTTCCTCTCTGAAGCGCATCTCTCCATACTTTTCTTCTTCCGGGCTGGAAAAAGAGGAGAGCATCTTCTTTATTGCCACTACCGTTCCAATGCGCGTGTCCAGGGCCTTGTATACTGCTCCCATGCCCCCGGTTTTCATACAGCACAGTATTTCATACCGGTTATCGAGAAGCACGCCTTCAGGCGAATGGTGTCTTTTTTCCTGCAGTGTTGAACCACATGCGGCACAGCATATATCGTATTCGTTGCATTCCCTGTTGCATGAAGGGCAGGTCTGAGGCATGATCTTCCTCGCCGGATGGATTGTACAGGATAGTTCATTAATGGAAGGCAATATTCCTCTGCTGTGTAAAAAGGCTTTTATGGACATCAGGAATATCTCCGCGACTTCATATGGAAGCGTTTCACGTGAAACATGATATGACAATGCCGGCTGTTACGCGCAACACGCGGTCAAGGCTCTCTCCACGAAAGTCGATCAAGTGCAACCTGCTACTGCTTGAACAACCTGTTGGCAAGTGATGCGAACTGCGCCCCCTTAGTGTTGTCTGTTCTGACATCATCGAAGGGTATCTCGTATTCTCTACTGGACTGAATGGCCGGCATAACACGGGATTTCCCTTCGTTCATCAGGTGTGCCACTCTTCTGGCAAAGCGCTGTGTAAGTGCGATATCGAGATTATTCGGGCTGGCGCCGCGAATATCTCTTGAGAAGGGCTCACAGACGATCTTCATCTCAGCGTCGTATCCGGCCGCCATCAGTTCATCACGGAAAAACTCTGCTGCATTTCCCTTGTAACACTTCTGATCACGTTCGTCTTTCTTATATCCCTCTGCCACGACGATGACGGCAGATTCCTTTTCCTTGAGAGCCTGGTTTATCCTCTTGAGATCATAGTTTGATGAGGGAAGCACTGCGAGGTGAGCTCCTGCGCCAAGACAGGAGTTAAGAGCATGGAATCCACCGAGCCTTCCCATCATCTCTATGATATAGCATCGGTGGTGTGTTCTTGCATCTGCAAGATAGCAGCGGATCTTCTCGGCTCCCACCTCAACACCGGTATGCTGTCCAATACATTCAGTGCCGTGTACATCGCTGTCAATGGTGACAGGCACATGAAAGATCTGAATATGCTCGGGAAGATGCCTGCAGAGAGCGTTAAGGCCTCCAAAGGTTCCGTTTCCGCCTATTCCCACAATGGCCTTTACGTGTCTCTTAATCACTGTTTCAGCGGCCTTCTTCTGAATCTCCTCACTGCTGAACTCAGGGAAGCGCTCCGATCTGAATTCAGCTCCACGGTCATCTTTGAGTGGAGGGACAAACACGACACCTGGGATGTAATCGAGTCTTTCATATACCTTGGGGTCATAGATCAGGCATCTGAAATCAGTATCCTTCCCGCTAACGAGAGAGCGATAGCCCTCTGCGGTTATGAAAACCTGTCGTTCTGCCTTTTCAAGATATTCTGCAAGAAAGGCTACGATCGGGTTCTTGCCAGGGGCACATCCCCCATCTTCTATCAGCAGCACATCCATGTAGTTGAACAATTCATCGGCCTGGCGGATAAATGCTGCGATCGTTTCGGCGCTGTGATGGAATAGATTGAGGAGGGTATCGGCGCTGAATACCTCTCTGCTTGAGAATAATTCATAAGGCATACAGTAAAGAGTTCCTTCTTCCAGAGCATTAACTGTGCCCGATCGCAGGTTTCTGTCAAAATAAGGCAGTTCTCCGAAGACATCGCAGCGCTCAAATACTTTTGTCACATGGCCAAACAGTTCCAGCGAGAAATGCCCGTGTTCGACTATATAGCAGTATTCAGCAGTGTCACCTTCAGAATACAGCATCTCTCCCTTATGATATCTGTTGAGAGTGAGGTGAGGCACCAGCCTGCTGAGCTCCTCATCGGTGATGGTTTCGAAAAACCTGCACTGCTTAAGGAAATCTGTCACTTTTTTATCGGCAGGGTTGAACTCTACTCTTTCAGCCATTCTGGTATCCTCCTATGTCTTGGAACTTCTATAGAAACGTTGTAACAATGCTGTTTGTCTGCCCTCCCCTTCGTGAATATGCCGGAGGGTAAATGGTGGAATGATGGGTAAAAGAAGACAAAACCTGGGAACTCGGATCTTATCTTTCCCTCTTCTCTTGTACCCGGTATTTCACTATTCCACTTGTTAGAGAAGCGAACTCAGTTCTTTTCATATTCTAAACAGTATTTCTCACATCCTTCATTCTTTTCCTCCAGACCCGGAAGAGGAGATGGAGTCCTCCGGGGCTAACAGGATAGTGTCTGATTATTTTATGAAACAGATCAGACGGGATACTCTGAATATAAGGTCGAAATCTTTGATATTGACTGCCTGGAGAAAGTGTGTGAGAATCAAAAGGGCTGTGCTGAATAAAATTGTACATATCACTATTCTATGGATGATGTTGTTTCTGCCGCTGGCTGCATATGCGGAGACTCCATATCATTCACCATTCAATCCGGCTTTACTGGAAGTTGCGCAGCAGGGACCGTTACCGTCGCCTGCAGGTTAATGAACTTAGTTCCGCTTCTCGTGTTTGCTGTGATACTATAGAGATTTCGAGACATTTGCAGTCATGTGAGACGGGGTTCATAGAGTCTATTTCCCTGGCTTTCCCCTGTGGCCGCCGAATTTAAACCTCATGGCTGACAACATCTTTCGGCCGAAGTCGTCTTCTCCCTGAGAGCTGAACCGCTGGTACAGCGCTGCCGTGATAACCGGTGCCGGCGAGCCTTCTTCAAGAGCAGCGGCAATGGTCCAGCGGCCTTCTCCGGAATCAGCCACACTCCCTGAAAAGCTGGACAGTCCGGGATCTTCTGCCAGAGCTGATGCACAGAGATCGAGAAGCCAGGAGGAGATCACGCTTCCTCTTCGCCAGAGCTCAGCAATATCGGCAATTGGAAAATCATACTGAAAATGCTCAGGATGGCGCAGAGGCGATGTCTCAGCATCGCTGAGGCGTCCTTCTTTCCCTGCGCCGGCGTGGTGCAGAATATTCAACCCTTCTGCATATGCAGCCATAAGACCGTACTCTATGCCGTTATGCACCATCTTGACAAAATGACCGGCTCCGGAACTGCCGCAGTGAAGATATCCCTCAACTGCTGTTCCATCATCATTGTCTCTCCCTGGTGTGGAGGGAATATTGGTGCGGCCCGGGGCAAGTGCTTTGAAAAGCGGCTCCACCTGTCTCACTGCCTCTTCACTGCCCCCTATCATCAGGCAGTATCCGCGCTCAAATCCCCAGATGCCGCCGCTTGTGCCCACATCAATGTAGTGGATTCCTTTGGCATTAATTTCCTTTGATCGTCTGAGGTCATCGATATAGTGGGTATTGCCGCCGTCTATGATGATATCGTCTCTCTGCAGAATCAATGAAAGGCTTTTCACTGTTTCTTCTACTGCACCGGCAGGAAGCATAAGCCAGATTATTCTTGGAGGAGCTAACCTGGAGACAAGTTCATCGAGTGACGAGGCAGTATATGCTCCTGTATCCTCTGAAAATGCATCTCGTGTTCTTGCAGTTGCAGAGTATGCGATAACCTCGTGACCTGCACTCATCAGGCGGCGCGCCATATTTCCGCCCATTCTGCCAAGACCGATCATTGCACACTGCATTTTCATCATCTCCTTTCTACAGGGATAAAGCGACAGCCTCTTTTATGGAAAACCACCGGGAAGATGAGAAGCACTTTTGCACTATCCGGACAATGGGCTTTCTGCCGCGGCTGTTATCTTTCACCGCAGAACCAGGAAGTTCCTCCGATGAAAGCTCGACTTAAATAAGATTGAACAGCTGCGGCTCGATGAGGTTGAAAGCTGTTCAGATATGCTGAATCAATATCCGTGGTTGTTGTAAATGCTTTCGACGCCCTTTCTCCAGTTCGTGTCTATGGCGAAGGCAGTTTCATCATAATCGTCATCCGGTATGAGTTCAACTGTGAGGCCGTGGGCCTTCGGGTACTTTTCAGAATGGCGCTCTGCAATAACCGCTTTGTTAAGTGTGTCGTGCACTTTACGGGCTGATTCCTTGAGTCCGTTGTCCTTTATATCTATGCTTTTCACTATTGAATCGCAGAAATCACCTAGATCATAGTATCCATAGAAATTCTGAGTTTTCTTGATTATATTGTAGATTACTGTGCCTGGTGTCTTTGTGCTTATAATCTTCTCTGCCATTTCTTTTGCGGCCTCTGCAACTTCCGGCATGACTGAGAGATCTGTCGCTGACATCGGGTCTATCTCGGTGCTTCCGTTTGTATCGTTGACAATCTTTGTCACCAGATCCCGAGGCTCCAGAGTTATGCGCTTTCTCAGAGTGTCCTGCACGCCGGTGAGCTTCTTTTCTGTCAGGATCTTGACAAATGGCCATCCTTCGCTGCTTTCAAGCATTTCTGATCCAACGAGGAACTGGGCGTTGTCTCTCAACTGGTAAGCCACTTCCGTATTCGCCATAAGGCAGGCATCGAATCCTATGACATCTATCTTCACACCGGTTCTGTCCTGGGCAGTGGAAAAGCCTTTCTGGATGTCAGGGAGGCTCATCCAGGCCAGGTGGCTGTCATCCTGAATGGCTCCTCTCCAGGCCTGTCCATGGTCCGATATGATGACGAAATAATGCTCGGCAGGGTAGTTTTTTACACCCCATTCAATAAAATCTGCCAGTGTTTCAGGGTCTGCCATGTTTGTCTTGCCAAGATCTTTCAGTACTGCCGAATTGATTATGTCAAGGTCTGGATCTTTCTGAAGATAATATCTCTTGCAGTCCAGCATGCCTAGATCGGCCTGTGCAACAATGTTTGTATTCTCATCTGAGCCCACACTCTCTATCTCGTTAAGATCAGAAAAGAGATTTTTCTTCAGATCATTGTCGCCGGCAGAATAGTAAAGCACAGTCCATTTTTTCTTCTGTGATTCAGCCGGTGTGCCGGGGACTGACTGCTCGAAGAGGTCAGAGTCCGGCAGCGATTCATTCTGCTGAGGCTGAGACCGTCTGATCTGCGGGAAGGTACTCGGTTCTCTTATCTGTATCGACTTTATGTTCATGGCTGCACCTCACATGATGGCGTTTCCAGGGAAGACCTGTGACGCCGGTCTGCTCTTCTTTATACTATGCCACAGTGTACTGTGACATGGAAGTTCCAGAGATGATCCATTCCAGAAACACAGAGACTGAAAAGAGGGCAGCAGAGCAGTTTTAAAAGCCTTTGCAGCAAGAGGCCGGCTGAACTGTAGCATTGTATTCATTGGCTGGATCAGGATTGTCTGCTATAATGAAAGCAAGCTGGGATAAGGTTGCCGCATTGGTGATTTTACGAAAGAGCGGAAAAAAATCATTGAGGAGTAAACACATGGGAACTATCTTAAAAATTTGGCAGATCTTGCCGCGGAAAAGAAGAGCGCAAAAAGACTCTGACAGAAAATAACTCAGGAGCCGCCACTCGGTAAAGCGGCAATATCAGACATCACACCGTCTCTTGTTGGAAATGCTTATTTCCTGAGTATAGTGAAGACTCTGTTCATATCTTTATTCTTTTACGCCAAGAAATGAAAGCACTTTACTCCGATAACCATCCATCATTGAGGAGATCTTTTCAGAACAGGCATCCTTTTCACTGACAATAATGTAGAAAAACTGTGGCGATATAGCTCTGAAGAACAGCTTTCCTGAACCGAAGGAAAGTGCCAGCTCATTGAATTCACCGAGTTTCGACTCTTCCCCTATGTCCCTGAGAGATGAATAGAATGTATTGAGCAGCCCTCCAATATTTTCCATGACGGTCTGATCCATTCCGGTGCCTGAAACAAGAAGGCCATCCCTGTCAACAATAAAGGATGCATTTACACCTTTTACCAGAGAGATTTGCTGAAGAACTTCGGTAACGGTGAGTACATCGCCAAGGAACATATTGAGTTCCTGTTTCTCCTCACGATCATTTTTTTTCTTCAGCGACAGAATACCTTTTAATTCTTCCATCTTAGTTCCCCTGATAGTTCTTATCTATTATTCAGGGCTGTCTACGTCTGTGTCAGAGACAGCAGTATTGATTCCTTGATATTGTTGATCACAAGCCTGAGCATCCCCAGATTGGATTCTCTTGAAGCTACCAGAACGAGGATAAGACCCTCGCCGATTGCCTCCATAATGACTCTGCGTTCGTTAAAATCTACGACCATCTGATTCAGTTTACCGGTCTGCATCTCTTCAGAAAGACTCGCTGCTGCACCCACTTGACTGGATGCCAGAACACCTACTGCCTCAAAGTCGCTTCCTGTGTAACCGGCGTGAGCCAGCAGGAATCCATCGCTGCTTACTACCATGGTGCCGGTGACACCTTCTGTCATTAACAGCTTTTTCAGTACATCCTTAATTGATAGAGCGTTCGCATCGGCTGTCTCAGCAGTTCTGTCTTCGGCCTGCTGAGCTTCAATTACAGTATCGCCAGATTCTGCTTCATTGTCCGATATTTCGGCAGCAGTCTGCGGTGGTTCAACAACCTGCTGCAGCGATTCGGCCTGCGCCTGCTCTTGCGCTTTAGTCTCTGCCTCCTGATTTGACGCTGTTACGGTCAGGACAGGTGATCGCACACTGTCTTCAGGTTCTTTCTTCTCTTTTTTAAATAGTTTCCCAAGCCATTCCATTATCTTTGCATTCTCCGACCAGATAGTAATAAGATAAACATACACCCTGTTCAACTCAGAATGGGAATCTCCTCCCATTCTGAGAATTCAGGGTTCTTCACGTCCTGGAGCATGATTCTCCAGGCAGAATCTTCAATCTACTCCTTTTAGAATGCAAAAGCCTTGGCCAGCGCTTCCTTGTTTCTGCTGATTGCGAGTCTTATTACTCCAATATTGGAATTTGAACGCGCAAATACACCCAGAATAACGTCTTTCCCTACAGCTTCAAGAACTGTTATCCCGTTTGCAAACTGCATGATGACCTGGTTGAGGCTTCCGCTTGCCAGCTCATCACCGAGAACCTCTGCGGAACCCAGTGTGCTGGATGCTACTGCACCTATCGCTTCCAGGTCTATGCCTGATTTTCCTGCACTCGAGAGGAGCAGACCATCGCGTCCTACAGCCATAGCCGCTTCAACGCCCTCTACTTTGATGACCGCTTCGAGTATCTCTTTTGGTGTTGCCATTTACCCACTCCCTTTCTTTATTTCCTGAGCTTGTTTCTATGGTTCTCCATCAATGAAGCTTACAGTCTGGTTAATCATTTGATTGGCATCTGTGCTGTTTCTCACATCTCCATCAGTTTAATGGCATATTTGCATTGATCAGCGCCAGTGCTTTCAAATTTAATCATCGGTCTCTTCTTGAGAATCTCCACTATAATGCCGGTGAGATAGGACCTGAAAAGATCGCAGAGATCGCCTCCGATTGTAAGTCCCTCAATCTGGCAGATTTCTCTGACAGGACATGCCGAGATAATAAGCGTAGCCTCATTATCTCCTTTCATTTCAAAGTTCATGTCCCATCCGGATTTAAGTCTGGATTTCAGATCGTTTATGAGCGAGGAAAGGCTGGTCGTCTTCTCGTCGTACATCTCAGGGAGGTGCCAGGCACCTGCTCGTCCTGCTGTAGTTGCAACAGTCGGTGCAGAAGCTCCAACCATTTTCTTGAAGGTGGCACCCAACGCCGAGAGCCTCGTCCTTATATCTTTAGCAGCCAGTGTGTAGTCTTCTTTCGACAGCTCCATACTGTCCTGAAGGGGGAATAGATATCTCCCGACCCTTCCGTATACGTCTTCATTTCGGAAAAAGTTTTTGCTGTAATATAAGCCTTCCTGCGTTATGCAGTTGGAGGGACAGATGTATTGACAGGACATGCATTCAATACAGTCTGCAGCGGTCTTTACCTTGCATTTCTTTTCTTTCTCATCAAACTCATATACTTCAGTAGGACAGATATCGACGCAGAGTCTGCATCCTCTGCACGCCTTTTCATCAATAGTGATTGTAATATCCTTAGTCTGTGCCATTATACGCTGGACCTCCGTATCTTTCTCTGAATCTCTCCATTTTTAAATATCTCCACATCCATTGCCATATGGCCTATGGCGTGAGTTGCACAGGAGAGGCATGGATCGTAGCAGCGAACTGCAACTTCCACTCCATTCAGCACCTGCTTGTCAGATTTTTCAATGAATTTGACGGCAGCCTGGCGGATTGATTCATTTATTGCAGCATAGTTCTGCTGGGTGGCGACGATGAGATTTGCACTTTTAACGCGGCCGCGGTCATCACTTTCATAATCGTGTATAAGTATTCCGCGGGGAGCCTCCACATGGCCTACGCCACGACCGGGCTTCTTAGTGACGGGAACTCTGGGCTCTCCCATTATGGTATCATCTTCTATCAACTGCACAGACCTTTCTGCAGCATATAGAATCTCAATTATCCGTGCATGGTGCGAGAGTACGGCATTATGGGCAGGATGGCCATAGCGCTGCTTGAACTCCTGGAATTCAGCTTCCGCAAGCGGAGTATCGATAGCATCTGCACAGTTGATTCGTGCCAGAGGATTGGTCATATAAAGGTGCTCGCCGCCATTATATTTGAAATAAGCCGGCTTCATATAGCTGTAAGGAAATACCTTTTCAACGATGTAGTTCTTATAATCTGTTATAGGGAAATCGGCAACCTTGTTGCCTTTTGGGTCAATGGCAAGAATATTTCCATCTGTAAAACTGAGCTTCCCATTGAGCATTGTTCCGAGATAGTAGCCTTCTGTGAACAGATCCTTAATCAGATCGGCGTGAGATTCAACTATCTGTTTGCAGAGGGGTAAAACCCCTTTTACAAGCTCCAGCGCTTCTCTGGTAAGGTCTCTCAGTTGCTGCCTTCGCTCAGCAGACATCTTGAAGGTGATGCCGCCTGCCACACAGGTCACAGGATGTATACCGCGCCCGCCGATTATCTCTGTTATCATCTGCCCGATGCTCCTGAGACGTAGCGCTTTTTTAGCCGCGTCGGGGTTTGCCTGCAGAATTCCCAGGATATTTCTGGACTCGGCAGGAGAGTCGATTCCCAGGATCAGATCAGGACCGCCGAGCACGAAGAAGTGCAAAGTGTGGGAATGGATGATGTGCCCCATATACATGAGCTCTCTGAGCATCTTTCCTGCAGGCGGCGGCTCAACTTCGAAGACTCTATCCAGAGCTTTTGCAGAAGCAAAATGATGCGCTGTCGGGCATACGCCACATATCCTTGCTGTGAAAAGTGGCAGCTTCTCTATCTCCATGCCAACCATGATCTTTTCGAAGCCTCGAAGCTCGTTAACCTGGAAGACAGCGCCGGTCACCTTATTGCTGTCATCAAGATCTATCTTGATTCTAGCATGGCCTTCAATACGGGTTACAGGATCAATAGTAATTGTCTTCATGCCATCACTCCTTCCGCTTCTTTCATCCATTTCTTGATAAGGAACGTGGGTTTCTCTCTGATAAAGGGAGAAGCCATCGCGTGAGCGTAGAATGTTCTGGAGAACTCCTCAATGGATTTGAGTATTGTATCGTAAGGGATTTGAGTGAGTCTGCTCATTCTCATTGCAATTTCAGTTCTGATGTCTCTGTTTGGCTCTGATACAATATTGATTGATGGTCCAACACATCCTGTACATACAATGCCTTCATTGGGACAGGGGGCAAGGCATCGATCCATTGTAACTGAACCCATGCAGATATAACCCTGGCTCAGCAGGCACTTTGTCTCGTCAGGTATTCCGTCAAGCTCCCTTTTGATAGTGGTAACATCTGTCTTGACCATTTCTCTTTTGCATTTGGAACAGACATTCATCTTTGAGATATTGGGAGCAGAACCTGAGAGCAAAGCCGAGATGGCATCAAAAATATAAAGAGGGTGGGGAGGACAGCCTGGAATGTAGATATCCACTTTGACTACCTCGTCGATTGGGGTGACTCCCTTTTCCATTACAGGAATATCTTTTGAAGGGAATTCCGAGGGTGTCGTGCTGGGGCTTTCCTTATACACCTTTTTCATTATTTCATCCGGAGTATGAACATCGCCTGCTCCGCTGATGCCTCCATAGACTGCACATGTGCCGTAAGCAATCAGTGTCTTGCAGCTTTTTCTCATCTCCTGAAGAGCATGCCGGTCGTGATCGGATCGTATTGCACCTTCAACCAGACCTATATCTGCTTCAGGGTATTCCTTGGTGTCCATCAGCACAGGGCATCTGACCGGCTGCACCTGCTCAAAGACCTTTAAAATTTTATCGTGAAGGTCTACGAGTGCTACATGGCATCCACTGCATCCTGATAACCATTCTGTTGATAGTTTTACCATGATTATATCGCCTCCAGAGTCAAGCGTTTGATACATGCATTTTCCCCTGCATGGATGATCTCCAGCTTTACATTCATCCCTGTGATTGCTTCAAGGGCACCTTCAAAAAAGCCATGATTCATGAAGCAGAGAGCGCCTCCCTGGTCATGGGCAAAAGTATAGAGGGTGTTTCTGATCATACAGTCGGTGAAGACAATCTTGGTTATTATCTTATTTCCTTCCCTGGTAAAATAATCAGTATCGGACTGTTTTTTCCAGAGATGAAAGCCCCACCATATCCCGTGTTCTTTCAATACTTCATCCAGGATTTGGATGGCTTCTGTGATATCTTTCGTCTGACGGGGCTTTCTCTTTGCAATTGCCTCTCGACCTATCTTTCTGGAAATAGGGATGGCAGATTGTTTGAGTATCTTGTCCGAGCCCAGAGCCAGGGCTCCCAGGAACTTCATCACTTCCTGCAGTTTCTTTCGTTCCAGTGCTAGTGCCTGATCTGTCATAGTCCTCACCTTCTTTCTTTGATAGTTACTTTTACTTTTAATACCCAGTTACTCTGTCCTCATCTCATTGTTGCACTACCTTCTGATGAGTTTACAGATTATAAAACAAGAACATTGCATATTCTCTTTCAAGATCACCAGGTGTCGACGCCGGAAATAATTCTATAGAAATTTTGGGGACTATGATGATTGCTTCGAAAAATTTCCATATATTAAAGAGATTTTTATATGCCGTCCCTTCTCTCCTTCTAGTTGTCCAAGATTTTTCCATAATAGTTTTACAGTTCCATGAATTTCAGGAACAGTTGGGAATTGACGTGAATTATATGAATCAATACAGCAATGTGCAGCAGTTTTCATTGTATAATATTCCGGATCACAAGTAATGTGCATTACTGCAATGCTTCCTGTGTGATAATATCGAGCACTGCAGGAATTGATTTTCTGACCGGCTCAGAGATCTCCATGCAGAAAGGCTTCATTTCAAGAGCTTCTACACCAATGAACACGATCTCGTCAGGCATTTTATCAGGACAGATATATCTTCCAATTGTCAGTGCTTCAAGTATACCCAGTTCGTGCATAGTGAAATGGTTTTCCTTGTATTGCACCGGAATATTATCTGAGTTGAATCGGTGAATTGTCCCAGGCGGAGATCCCAATTTCATCGCGTCCAGAATTATTACTTTTTTTTCACCTTCAAAGTGATCGAGGATGGAGATTCCTCCCCAGCTCACTTCGACAGGCTCCAGATTCCCGATGTTCTCTTTTTCCATGAGGATCCGAATCACTTCTGAGCCGAAGCCGTCGTCACCCATATTTGAGTTGCCGCAGCCTAGCACTTTCATAATATTTATCACCTTATAAATGATTTTTCTTTGTTACCAGTGTGTTTCATGATTACAGTGAATCTCGGAACTTCTATGGAAATACTGTAACTACAGCGAACCAGGTTCTTGTCAGACCTCTTTATATCTTTTTCTCTGCAACCTCTTTAGTTCCTCTTTGCTGTCTTTTATCAACGAGCTTTTACAGAATCTGCATCTTTTCATGACTTCCCCGGCAACAGGAACCATGAAATACAGATAGAATTACACAATAATCAGAGTGTTTTATAGACAAAAATATATAATGACAGCGTTGTCTGAAAGTTCAATTTGAAAGCAGTGAGGGCATATGGCTGAAGACAAAGATGGGCGTAGTGACATTCACGTAGAAGTCCCTGATCTTACAATTCTTGATCTTGAAGTCACAAATGAAAAAATATCACGAGAGCTGCAGGCTTTAAAAAGAAGATGTGAAAGCCTGCAGGGAGAAAACATTCTTCTTTCACAGAAGCTTCAGGAGAATCAGGCACATCTTGAGAGACTCTCTGCTGCAGAAGCCAAGCTTAATGCAGTCCAGGAGCTTGAGGGCATCCTTGAGAATGCAATGCTGGAGCTGAATTTTCTTCAGACAAAATGTGACACTCTTGAATCTGAAAAGAAAAAGCTTCAGGAAAATGTCGATCCGCTGAGGGTGGAATGCAGCAGCCTGAAGAGTGATAACAGCACGCTGAAGAGTGATAACGCCACTCTGAAGAGTGATAATAATTCTCTGAAGAGTGAGAACAATACTCTGAAGACTGAGAACAGCGCGCTGAAGAGTGATAACGCCACTCTGAAGAGTGATAATAATTCTCTGAAGAGTGAGAACAATACTCTGAAGACTGAGAACAGTGCGCTGAAGAGTGATAACGCCACTCTGAAGAGTGATAATAATTCTCTGAAGAGTGAGAACAATACTCTGAAGACTGAGAACAGCGCGCTGAAGAGTGAGAACAATACTCTGAAGAGTGATAACGCCACTCTGAAGAGTGAGAACAATGCGCTGAAGAGTGAGAACAATACTCTGAAGAGCGATAATAATACGCTGAAGAGTGATAATATCAAGCTTGCAGAGCAGTTGAAAGATAGCGTGACAAAGAAAGAAAGACCAGGATCTGATCCGGTCAGAGAAACAGAGACAGCAAAATCGGAAGGGGTTTCACAGACTGTAAAGGATGAAAAACCGGCATCTGCGCCTCCAGCTCCTCAGAAGATGAGAAAGTTGTTTGAGCTTGTTGAGGAAGAGAAGGTAACAACTCAGACAGAAAAAAAGGAAAAACCGGTAAAAGTGAAAAGATTTGTTCTGATTGTGCACGGTGATCCGGTTGTCAGCCACGGGCTCAACACGATCCTGAGAAATGAAGGTATATCACCTGTAATGGCAGATTCTGGCCAGAATGCGATCAAGCTCATAGACAGTCAGAAATTTGCTGCTATTATCATGGACACGAATGCCACTTCAGATGGCATGACCGGAGCATATCTTTATAAAAGCATACAGAAAAAGGATCCTGCAATGTCGGAAAAGATGATCTTCACTTCCCGGGAAGAGCCACGCAGTTCATTTCTCAGCTTTCTGAAGACAACCAGCAGTGTTTTTTTCCCCGATCCCCTTGAAAATACTGAGCTTGTAAAATACCTGAGTGAGCTTTGAATCAATATCGTTATACCCAGGAGCACCTTTAATTGAAACATTGTAAAATAACACTATGCAGGGTAATTGCCTTTTTGAACGAAACAATTCTATATGACTGAACGCTCAGAGGAAGCGTTGCATTATTTGCTTTGCCACTTTATGTACGCTGCATTAAACAGAAGCACATATCCTTGATGCAGCCGGGATGCGGCAAAGAAGGGCCGTGCCGTTACATAGGCAAAGGCCTGTAAAGGATTCCAAGCTATGAGCATAAAGCGGATATTAATAGTAGACGACAGCGAAGTACAGTGCTCCTTTGCCAATTCCGTATTGATGAAAAAAGGTTATGAGACGATCACGGCCTGTGATGGGAATGAGGCGTGGCAGATTCTGCAGGAGAAGGATTCTCCGCCTTTGGTGCTTACAGACTGGATGATGCCTAATGTAGATGGAATTGAGCTGTGCCGTCTTATTAGATCCTCTGTTTTTTCCAACCAGAAGTATATTATTCTCCTCACAAGCAAGAACCTGAAAGAGAACCTTGTTGAAGGGCTGGAGGCTGGTGCAGACGATTACATCGCCAAACCTTATGATGAAGGTGAGCTCTGCGCCAGGATAAGAGTAGGGGAAAGGATACTGGCCCTTCAAATGGCTCTTGTCATGCGTTTGAGAGAACTTCAGAAATCACTTGATGAAATAAAATCTCTGGGACAATCTGTAAACAAATGGCAGAGAGTGGCAAGGGTGCTCACCACACGTAACCAGTCTCTCAGTCTGATAACCAATATCATGACGAAGAAATATGGCAGCCTGACAGAGGCAATGAAAAAAAATGATGTCAATGCTGTCAAGGGATTTATTACAAAGGGCATACCCTGCAATGTGAGAAACTGCTGTGGTCTTACACCGCTGCACTGGTCAGCTCTCAAAGGTTACAGGGATGTGGCTGAACTGCTTCTGGCAAAGAACGAACATTTAGATCCAAGAGACAATGACGATTTTACCCCGCTTCACTGGGCGACTATTGAAGCACAGAAGGAGATGGTAGAGTTTCTCCTGTCTCGCGGTGCAGATATACAATCCAGAGACAGGAGCGGTCTTACACCTTTACACTGGGCAGCCAGGAAAGGGCACATAAACATTCTGCAGTACTTTTTTTCCTGCAGCTTCAACATGGACTCAGGAGATAGAAAGGGTTTGAAGCCGCTGCACTGGGCAGCTCTGAACGGACATGCTGCTGCAGTTGAGCTTCTCCTGTCAAGATCAGCGGGAACTGAAGTTGTAGACACGCTGGGGTGCACCCCTCTGCATAAAGCCTGTGAAGGCGGTTCTGTGGAAGTTGTCAGGCTTCTGCTGAGCCGTAAAGCTCGAATTGATGCAAGAGACGATCTCGGAAGGACAGCCCTCCACTTCGCCGCAGGCAAAGGGAATGTCGATGTAGTGAAGATATTACTGGCCAGAGGTGCACAGCTCGATACAGGCAATGATTTGAAATCCACACCGCTTCACTGCGCTGTGAGATGTGGGGCAGAGCAGATCGTTAAAATGCTCATCACAAAAGGTGCAGAGGTTAATGTTCAGGATATTGAAGGTATGACGCCGCTGCACTGGGCGGCGATGTGTGATGACATAAAGATGGCTGAACTGCTTGTCGCTAATGGAGCAAAACCTGATGCCGTGGATTCCGGCGGCCGGACACCTCTGGAGGTCAGAGCGCAATGTGCAGGAAAAAGAAATTGATAGCAGGCAATGCTGAAAATACCTGAAGAGGAGAATAACCATATGGTTATCTGCTCTGCATTCTCTATAGTAAAAACAGGATTAAATATTTTGCATATAATGAAAGCAGTAGAAAATGTCACAAATATGTCTGAAATGCAGAACTCTTAATACCGGAGATGAGCAATTCTGCAGGCATTGCAATGAGCAGCTCTCTTCTGTCAATACAAAGCTGCTGGATAACCGTTATGAAGTGCTGTTTGCTATAAAATCCGGCGCAATGGGTTGCGTGTATAAGGCAAGAGACATCCGTCTCGGCAATACTGTAGCCCTTAAACAGATGATCTCCAGCTACAAAAGTCCGGATGAAACAAAACACCTGGAACAGAGCTTCAAGGAAGAAGCTGCTCTGCTTTCACGGCTTCATCACGGCGGAGTGCCTAAAGTCACCGACTATTTTACAGTCAGGGATCCTGTCAATAAAACCACATCTTACTATATCGCCATGACATTCATAGAAGGGAAGGATCTGGACGTAATAATTGCTGACAGAAACAAGCGTCCCTTCCCAATAGAAACTGCACTTGATTATTTTTATCAGATTCTTGATATTCTGAAATACCTTCACTCGCAGCCCACTCCCATAATATATCGGGATTTGAAGCCATCGAACCTGATAGTCAACGACGACAAGGTATTTCTGGTTGATTTCGGCATAGCACAGATTGCCGATCTGCAGAATTCCGGTGTCATGACAGGGACAGCCGGATATATGTCTCCTGAGCAGACACAGGGTTTTGCAGATGAGCGAAGTGACCTTTATTCTCTCGGCGTTCTAATGCATTACATTGTAACCGGCCTGGACCCTCAGGAGGGCATACCCTACACATTTGAATCCCCGAGAAAGATAAATTCAGCTGTACCGGAGGCATTGGACGCCATAATAACTTCGCTTCTCGATCTCGTTCCTGCCAACAGGCCTCAATCGGCTCGAAAAGTGATGCAGCTTCTGGACCTCTCTGCTTCCAAGGATGATTCCACCTCCTCTGTAGTATCGGAAATACTGGAAGACAGTGAGAGAAAGACTTTCAGAGACTATCAGGATATTTTTGAGGCGATTGAAAAGTCCAACATAAAAGCCGTGAGAGAATTTGTCTTTATGGGTACTGATGTCAATGCAAGGGACAGGGACCACTGGACTCCTCTGCATCGTATGATAGAGATCGGTAATAAGGAGATATCCGAGCTTCTCATATCGAAGGATGCCGATATTAATGCAGTAACTCATAAAGGCTGGACGCCTCTTCATGTAGCGGCAATGTGTGGTCAGGATGAGGTCGCAGAACTCCTTCTCATAGAAGGAGCCGAGGCAGACAGGCACGACATCGATGGCTGGACTCCTCTGCACTGGGCTGCCAATCAGGCTAATATAAAGATGGCAAAGCTGCTTGTGGCATGGGGAGCTAAAACAAAAGCACAGGATAACGATCACTGGACTCCACTGCATTGGGCAGTTGTGAAAAACAACATTGAAATCACAAAAATACTTATCTCCAATGGGGCTGATCCCAACGATGAATTCGCTGACGGTTCAGCGCCGCTGCACGTCGCTGTCGCCAATGGCAGCATAGATATGGTAAATTATCTGGTCTCTAAAGGTGCAGATGTCAATGCGGAAGACAGGAGTCACTTCAGAAGGACTCCACTCCACAGTGTTGATAAAGGGAATAAAGACATTGTTGACTGTCTTGTTGAAAATGATGCTTCCATAGAAAAGCTTGATGATCTCGGGGCCGCTCCTCTTGACGGGCTTTCAGAGAAAGACGCGGTAGATCTTCTCACACGGCACGGGCGTCATGGCAGATCCGCTCAACATGATGATACATCGGACCTGAAAAGATGGATATCTCTATTAAAAAACAGAATGACTGCATCGTGGAAGGATATCTGTCTGAAGTCCAAATCTGGAAAAAGCTCTGACCGGGCCTCTTCTGTAGAGCTGAGATCTGATGAGGTCAGAATGCGTTTCGGAATTGAATCGATTCAGATTGCACCTGCCGGACCGGAGCATTCTGAACTGGCGATATGTCTTTATCCTGCAAGGGAATGCTGTTATACAAATGAAAATGCTGTTGAAGGAAAGATTGACGAGAGTGGTTTCCTGCATATCAATAATTTCCATCTGCCATCTGAAGAATGCCTGCTCCGTCTCAATGAAATGATACTCCAGCTTTACAGGGACCGTGACAGGAAATCGGATGAGAGTCAAAAGAAGGGAAGGATATCAACAGAAGCTTCTATCAAGCCTTCAATGATCTCTCCTTCAACTGAGCCGCAGGGAGTGGCTCCTAAGGCATCAGACATTTCCGGTGCTGCAGTGAAAGACTCTTCATCAGATCGCACTCAACCGGCATCAAGGAGCACTGACTCAGGTGCGGGTACTGCTTCCCAGACATCCGGTAAAGCCACCGGCTCAGGTGCAGGTACTGCTTCCCAGACATCCGGTAAAGCCACCGGCTCAGGTGCAGGTACTGCTTCCCAGACATCCGGTAAGGCCACCGGCTCAGGTGCGGGTACTGCTTCCCAGACATCCGGTAAAGCCACCGGCTCAGGTGCGGGTACTGCTTCCCAGACATCCGGTAAAGCCGCTGACACCGGCATATCATCTGTTTCTCAATCTTCTGGAGGTGGCTCAGGCCGTGCTGTAGAGAAAAAGGCAGTTAAGAATGAGCGTATCAGGGCAAAGATGTTCTCTCCGGTAATTGACAGTAATCCACCAACTCAGGAAGAGATAAATGACACATGCAACGCAGCCGCGAAAAATGATGTCGAGAGAATCAGGATGCTTCTGAAAAACAAGCCAGGACTCATTGATTGCAAAACTGATGTAGGTACTACACCGCTGCACTGGACTGCAAGTGGAGGGGCAGTTGATGCAATGGAGATGCTGATATCAGAAGGAGCTGATATCAACAGCAGAGACAACCTTGGTTTGACTCCACTTCATATCGCCCGCTCCCAGAGTGTAGCTGAGATTCTCGTCTCACACGGCGCTGATATTGATGCAAAAAGCGATTATGAGAGGACACCGCTGCATTGTGCCGTAGGCAGTGGGAATATTGAAGTAGCAGAGTTTCTCATATCAAAGGGAGCCGATATCAATGCAGTGAATAAAAAGGGAGAGACTGCACTCGCTGTCGCCAAAAAATTCAGAAAGAATGAACTTATCAATATTCTATATGCGCACGGAGCAAAATAACAGACAGGCATCTTATACAGATGAGCTTTTCTGTAATTCTTCTCTACTATCGATGTGGAGTTGAAAATAATGACTGAAGAGGGACTTATGACAGAATCTGAACTATCATCAACAGAAAAAAAGGACAAAGCAGGTGGAGGAAAGAGAAGGGTATTGGTGGTGGAGGACAGCTCGCTACAGCGGGAGATCATCAGCGGATTCCTTCAGGGAAATGGCTTTGAGGTCATAAGTGCTCGAAACGGTGTCGAAGCCATATCAAAGATATATCTTGAATCTCCGGATATAGTCGTATCCGATGTAGTCATGCCTCAGCTTGACGGTTATCAGCTCTGCAGATTATTGAAGAATGACAGAGTCCTCAACACAATTCCTGTGATTCTTCTCACAAGCGTTGCAAAACAGAAAAGAGATAAATTCTGGGGGCTGAGAGCAGGTGCCGATCTCTATATAATGAAGGATTCATCATATTTTCAGAATCTTCTGCAATCTATAGAGGAGCTTCTCGAAAAGAAGAGAGAAAAAATCACATGCATTTCAGTTGAGTCTGATATGCAGAATGGAGATGTTGAAGGCTCCAACTTGACATCTCAGCTGAATTTTCTTCTGGACAGACTCCTGTTTGAGCAGACACTGATGAATGAGACAAAGAAACTGTCCTCGCTTGTTCACAACAGAACAAGATGTTTTAATGAACTGGCAGAGTTCATTGAAAGCCTCGTGGACTACGACTGTCTCTGTCTCTCAATGGTTTATTGTGATGCGTATGAGATGAATCTATATGGTACAGGCGAATTCTTGCAGGAGCATCTGATTGCAATGAAGGATGCCATAACTTCAGATTATGGCAGAATTGTAATACTCGGTGAACCCAGGCTTTACTGCAATACAATGACCATTTCTGAGTCTCCCACGAATGGTTCTGCCGCTGAAGGGGCTTCTTTTCAATCCACATTTATTACTTCTCTGAAAGTTGGGAACGAATATATGGGGAGCCTCTCCATTTACTCGAAAGGAGCAGAAAAGTTCCCTCCAGACATAACCAACAGCATAACGATAATAGCACAGGAGTTCAGTCCTGTTTTAAAGTTGATGCTTCTCTACGAAGAAAACAGAATGATGGCCATCTCTGACAATCTGACGAAGCTTTATAATTTCAGGTTTTTTCAGGAGAATTTTCAGAAGGAGATAGTCAGGAGCAAGCGATACAAACTGCCAATGACTGTCGCCATCATGGACGTTGATAAGTTTAAAACCATCAACGACAGCTATGGCCATCTCACCGGCGATTATGTGCTGCAGACTGTGGCATCACTGTTGAAGGCGGGGATAAGGAAGACCGATGTTCTTGCAAGGTATGGTGGTGATGAGTTCGTGCTGCTGCTACCGCATACCGATGAAAAGGGAGGATTAATCCTGGCCGAGAGAATGAGGACTCAGGTTGAAACCTATCAATACAACGGTCTCGAGAACCATAACGTGACTATCAGCATAGGAATGGCCTGCTGCTCAGAAAACTACGATGATGCGACAAAGATTCTGAAAGCAGCAGACAATGCTCTCTATGAATCTAAAAATGCCGGAAGAAACAGGACCCAGGTGATTGTGATGTAACTGCCGGGCTCTCTTTGCCCCTCACAGTCTATGTACCGTCCCAGCTATCTTCACCACAAAGATCCCAGTTAAGTTTACCACTTTTAGCACTGCATCCGCCCTTGACATGGGGCCCCTGAAGCCTGTGTTTCCAGATCCCGAGGAACCCGCTCTGAAGGACGGGCTTTACCAGTGAGGCTACACAGGCTTCCACTTCGGCGTCTGTTACCCGCTCCATCAGGAATATTGACTGCGATGTCATCTCAGTCAGGGCCAGGTACCTGCCGTCGCCTTCGACGGCATAGCCACAGTGACAGGTTTCAGGATAACAACCTTCGCAGGGATAATCCCGTCTGAATACTCATTCGTAATTTACAAGGGCGAAAAGCACCACAGCTAATACTTCAGAGTAAACAGGAGAAAGATTATATGGTGCGCCGCGGCCAGAATTCTGGCACAGTTCCTGGAAGTGGCTTTCATGTGGAAGGCATCAGGCTTGGAGGCAGATGCCGGCTCTGTCATTAATCCTTCAGCAGAGCCATGAGCTCTTTGTTTCCATAATAAAGAGCCCAGTCGTAAGGCGTCATCGCGACCTTGTCTGCAATGTCACAGGGCGCTCCCCTTAGGAGAAGCAGGCAGACCATATCATAGTCTCCGTCCATCACAGCGTAATGTAGCGGAGTCCTTCCATCGCCGTCTCTTGCCGATATATCGGCTCCCCTGTCCAGAAAGAAAGCCGCCTGCTCATCCTGGCTCTCTTTTACCGTGTAATGAAGCACTGTCCTCCCTGCCGCGTCCTTTTCATCGATCGCGGCCCCGCTGTCGAGAAGGAAGCCGGCGAATGACCAGAAGCCTTTCAAGACGGCAAGATGCAAAGGAGTTCTGCCTTCTGAATCATGAGCGCTCATGTCAGCGCCTTTGTCGATGAGCAGTCCGACGACATGCTGATGTCCTTTTTCTGCTGCGATATGGAGCGGCGTCTCTCCCTTTCTGTTTGCCGCGACTATTCCGGAGCCTTTCTTGATGAGTATCTCAGCGCAGTTCAGGGTCCCTTCAGCAAGCGCAGCGTGGAGGGGGGTGTTCCCTTCAAAATCCTGAACTCCGCTGTCTGAGCCTTTCTCAATGAGAAGAGACACCACCTGTTCATCGTGGCTTTGCACCGCATCGTGAAGAGGAGCTCTTCCATTCCTGTCGCGGATATTGCAGTCCGCTCCCCTGTTGATGAAGAGCTCCAGAAATTTAAGGTTTCCATCTTGAGCGTAAAGATGGAGAAATCCTCTGCCTTCAGCGTTTTTGCTGTCAAGATTGAATCCCTCCTGAAAAAAGAGCAGTACGATGTCGTAATTCCTGGCATAGTGCAGAGGAAGGCAGCCATTGTCGTCCCAGGCATACATGTCCGCCTCGCCCTGAAGCATTTTGGCCGCGAGATCGCCACACCCGAGCATGACCGCCCTGTGAAGCGCCGTTTTGCCGTCAGAATCCTTCATCGAGAGGTCTGCGCCGTTATCGATGAGAAGCCTGGCGACTGCCATACGTCCGAACATCAGGGCCCAGTCAAGCGGAGCCATGCCAGAAATGTCTCGCCTGTTCACGTTTTCTCCTTTGAGGATCATCTGGAACGCCCTGTCATCCTTTCCTTCTATGATGGCCATGTGCAGAGGCGTCCTCCCCATTGAATCAGAGCCCTGGAAGGTGCCTGCCGGGAGATCTGTTTCGTCGTCATCGTCTTCGGCGTGCCCTGATTTCTGCGGCCCATGGAAACCTGCCGGAACCTTTGAGCTTTTTGAGGGCACGGCAGAGGCGGAAGACTGGCCTCTGCCCGGAGTGGAGGCGCCATGAGAACCGGAAGTGAAGGCTGCAGTGGATGAAGCGCCGCTCTGCATATGAGGATTCACATTCGAGGAATCTGGAAGGGAGGCGCCAGATCCCGAGGATGTCTGAACAAGCGGCGGCAGTCTGTTCAATGGCGTGAACTGCCCTGCGGCAGGATGGGTTGTCGGAGCGGCTGGCCTGAGCGCCTGAGACTGTGCAGTGGGAGATCCGATTGAAAACACCTGTGATACAACCCGGCGCAGAAACGCAACAATAGATGGGGGCTTTGCAGAGCTCTTTCCCCAGATTTTCATCAGAGCCTTCTTCATCTCGACTGCAGATCTGTAGCGCATCTCAGGGCTTCTCGACAGAGCTCTCTCTACCGTCTCGATGAGCAGGTCTGAGACATCGCCTCTGAAGCTGCCAATCTGCTCGAAGATGAATGGATGCTCCTGAGGGTCGTCCCCTGTCAGGATATGATAGAGCGTCGCGCCAAGCGAGTAAATATCAGAGCGCGCGTCACTCTGCGAGATCCCGTAAGTCTCGGGGGCGGCGTATCCAGGAGTTCCGAGCGCTATCGTGTCGCTCTTCTTCCCTTTCTTGTATGTTCTCGAGATATCGAAGTCCAGCAGTTTCAGTGTGCTCTCTTTGGTCACGATTATATTGGCAGGCTTGAGATCGCGGTATATGATATTCCTTCCGTGGAGGTATTCCAGCACATTGCAGAGCGTGATGGCGAGTTCGAGCGTTTCAATCTCGCTCATACGGTGAGACAGGATATATTTCTCGAGAGATATTCCATCCACATACTCTTCCACTATATAGTGATGGCGGCCTGATGAGAAGTATTCGCACAGGATTGGGAGGTTGGGGTGGCTGAGGCTTGAAAGAGCCAGCACTTCCCTTTCGAACTGATCTCTTACCTCTTCAGGCGTCCTGGATATCTCCGAAGGCTCTCTGGTCTGCTTGAGTGCCCACTGCTTACCGTTCACATCGGTTACCAGGTAGACCTTGTTCATTCCTCCCTCGCCTATAAGGGATATCACTTTGTAATTGCCGAATTCATAGTCCATTGTTCCGGCCCCGATGATGAAGCATTAATCCGTGCAATCCCAGATCTTTCATCTCCTGCGTATCTTATCCTCCAATAACCGTCAGGGTCTGTCTGAAAAAGCCGGCCACTCAGGCATCGGCAATAAAAACAGTAAACTGTCCACAATTTCTACAGGAAGGTAGCAACTGTCAGGCGAGCTCGAGGGCGTAACCGGCCATATTCAGGATTGTCGGCAGATCCTGTGCTCTGGTCAGGTAAAAGTAGTCTCCCATTGCTCTTGCGAAGATTGGAGGCATCTTGCCTTCCAGAAGCACTTGATCGCCCCACCTGCCTCTCATCGCTGAATTTGAATGGGCGTATCCCTTGTGGGTCTTCCTCCCGATATAGCAGCAGTGGTATTTCCTGCTGTACTGGGAGCGGAACTCGTTGAAAGCCAGGATGTTGGCCCATTCCCGGTAGACGTCGATATCGTTCGCGAAGTTGAACATATCTGTAGTGAATCCACCTGGAGGCCTTATATTGACCTCAAGCCCAACAAGCTTTCCGTCACTATGGGTCCTGAAATACTCGAAGTGGAAAAACTTCCCCTTCACATCGAAGGCCTTGAGAGTCTTCATGCCGGCATCGATGAGTTCTTTCGGAATATCGCGCAGCGAATAGTAATAGACGTGCCTGTCCTCCAGCACTATCTCCATCACGCCCGAACTGTAAGTATGGGATGTGTAGAAGACCGGCACGCCCTCGTTGTCGGTCAGGCCGTCAAACGTGAATATATCTCCGTCTACGAAGACTTCCATGAAAAACTGGATATGAGGGTGGGCATTGAATACCTGGCGGATATCGTCATGGGTATCCACCCTGTAGGTGAACGCTGCGCCGACGCCATTATCTGGCTTCGCCACGAGAGGGTATCCTGTCTTTTCGGCAAAGGCAAGAGCCTCATTGACATCAGCCACCCTGATGCCGTCCACCACATCGACACCGAACTCGCGAAACTTTGACTTCATGCGCGATTTGAGCTTTATGTCATAGATGGTATCGAGCTTGATGCCGTCTATGTTGAAGTCCGTTCTGAGACGAGCCTCCGAAACATTCCAGTGTTCGTTCAGCGATTCGAGTCTGGCGACCCTTCCGTGGCGGTGGATTATCAGTGCCACGGAACGATAAAGCTGTTCATAGTCTTCCATGTCGTGGACGTGGTAATATTCACTGAGTGATTCCCGGACAGGCTCCTCCAGGCTGTGCCAGGGACTGTCGCCTATTCCGAGTACGGTGGCTCCCAATCTCTTCAGTGCAGCACAGAAAAGGTGATACTGCCTGGGAAAGTGCGGGGACAGAAAGATGACATTCATTTTACTCTCTTACTCCTTACCTGCAAAATTAGCCGGTGTCGTTCAGATATCTCTTCTGAAACAGGATTAAACCATCGTTAAGGCATTTCCTCTCTCTGGAGAACAAAGAAAAAGGCCTGGCTGGAAAAAGAATGCAGGATAGGAACTTTAATCCGCCCACCCAGGTGATTATATCAAAGAGGGCCTTTGGGATAAATCTCATGCCAATCTAATGCAAGGCAAAGCCGCCACCGAGTGTTTCAAGGTTGAAGAGAGAGCGCATCTGCTCGCCGCTCATAATCTGCTTTAAAGCCTCCATCAGACCAGTAAATAGGATTGATCGGTCGGGATTTATGCGCCATAACCGACACAAACGACTTCAATCCCGACAGTTCGTCAGGACTTGCCACTGAATATTCTGCTGATATCTGCATAATACATTCAAAGTGGAGCAGAGATCAGTAACAGAAGCCGATTAAAGAGCAGCTGTCACAGGACTGTGTCAACCCTCAATGCCTGTTTCATTGTCAAAAGATTGATCCAGCCATTCGAGCCACGAGATTTTTTCCATCTTGTCAATATCCATATTCTGCCTCCTTAAAAATAATAGGAACTACAGACTGTTTCCAGCCGTAGTTCCCGCATGACATGAATTCAATAGTTGTTACTGTTCTCCTTCATGGTCCGGAACCACTTGCAGCAACATTACATCGATATAACCTGAACTAATTTCCATGATTGTATGCGTTCCGGCATGACAGGATCTTTTTTTCATGGGGGGGTTATATTTCGGAGCTCACCAAGTCTTTTAATACAAGTGTCAATGATGCTTTTACACCTTATACCTTTGGACAGTGGAAGAGTGTTTTCCGGAGGATACTTTTTAAGGCATTTAACTGTGTTTTCATATTCACGCCTGGCGCTCTGAATGTCATTGATCAATGCATACGCATCAGCAAGGTGAAGATGGGCAAGTGCGTTTTCTTTGTCCAGATACAGTGCTTTTTTTAGGAATCTTATGACATCATCAGGCTGGTTCTGTCTGAAATATACAAGACCGAGGAAGTAATACACCTGGGATTCAGAGGAATTCAGCGCCAGACATATTTTAAACTCAAACTCTGCCTCTCTGTAGAGGCCCTTTTCAAAGAGTATCTGTCCGTAGAGAAAGTGAGCCTTTTCGTCATCCTGATGCTCCTCCAGGTGACTCATCACCATATCCTGAGCAGCTTCAGTGTCTTCGTTTCTGAATAGCTCTGCTGCTTTATCATAACTGTATTTTTTATCTTTTACTCTCTGTGGCGCCGGCATCACAGGCTTTTTCGCTGGTTTCCTGCGCCTGTCCTGAGGCATCTCTCGACTTTTCCCTGTGATTTTCTGATGGAGCGCTATTTTATCGAAGTATATGGTATTGAAGGGATTGGGGATTCCATACAGACTTTCGGAGAAACCCAGGATCAGATATCCCCCTTCAACAAGACTTTGATAGAAATGTTCCAGCAGTTTTTCAATGGTTGGTTTGTCAAAATATATGATGACATTCTGGCATATGATTATGTCCCAGAATTTTTGAGAGCTGAAAGGAACAGGCTCATCTATAAGATTGTGATATCTGAATGTGATGAATTTTCTTAAATTGTCTACGACCTGGAATCCACCGTTCTTTTCTTTGAAATACTTCTGTTTTATTATTTCGTCGACATTTTTAAGCCTTCTTTTATCATAGATTGATTCATGGGTTATTGAGAGCACATCTGTATTGATGTCAGTTCCCAGTATCTCGATGTTGTACCAGAAGCGCTGCGCCCGATGCTCATACAGGCTGGCGGCAATCGAATAGGGCTCTTCCCCTGAGGAACAGCCTGCACTCCATATCGAAACCAGCGGAGGTGTTCCATTTATCACGGTGTTGGATATCTTTTTCTCGAGAATCTCCGGAATTATTCTTTCAGTAAGTGCTCTCAACCTGTGTCTGTCCCGGAAAAAGTCCGTTTCGTTCACAGTAATCAGGTTGAACAGATTCCTTAGCTCATTCTGCCCGTCCTCGCTGAATTTCAGATGCATATAATACTGCAGAGCATCTCCAAATCCAAGGGAAACCATTCTTTTGTCAATGACTGACTTTAAGGCAGAAAAGTTTTTTTCTCTGAAAACCAGTCCGCTTTTTCTAGAGATATAGCTGCTGATCAGGTTTATTTTATCATTTTCCATATTTATTGCTGCAGAAAGCGAATAATTTCTTCGGCAATGGCTTCTGGAGGCAGTATCTGATCGATTGCCTGCAGGTTTATTGCAGATTCAGGCATGCTGAATATTATGGAGGTTTCTCTATTCTGGGCAATGGTTCTTCCTCCTGAATTTTTGATCGCCTTTATCCCCTGCGCCCCGTCCCTGCCCATTCCTGACAGTATGATGCCCAGTGAGTCAGGGCCGTAGTATTGAGCAATTGATGACAGAAGCACATCGCCGGAGGGACAGATTCTGTCTGTGGATTCGGAAAGCTGTATTTTGTTGGCTTCATCTACAGTGATGTGATATCCACAGGGCCCTATATACGCAGTATCCGGTTCTATTGAGTCTCCACGTCGGGCTGATCTGATTCGAATCGAGGTGTATGATCCAAGCCACTGGACGAACGGTTCATCGAAGTCTTTTGAAATATGCTGCACAATCAATATTCTGGCATCCAGTCCTGCCGGAATCTTCTCCAGAATGGATTTTAAAATGCTCGGCCCACCAGTTGAAGATGCAATACCGATAGTTTTATTCTTTTTTGGCGGTACTGTCTTTCTATTTGGAATTACAACAACAGGCTGCTTTTTCGTTCGTGAGATAACCCGAATTTTTGAGAAGAGCTTAACTTTTTTGATAAACTCTTCCTTATTCCGGCCTACCAGGTTTGATTTCCCGACAACTTCAAGTGCGCCTAGCTCCAGTGCGTTGAAAACCATTACAGTCTTGGCGGAAGGCGAGCAGGACATTGCCAGGATGGGTGTAGGTTTGTATGTCATGATATGCTCAATAGTCTTTAAGCCATCCATGACAGGCATTTCAATATCGGTAACAACAACATCCACTTTGTTGTTTTCCAGGAATGCTATCGCCTCTTTCCCATTCTTTGAGAGGTTTATTACCTCGATCTCATCATCGGATGAGAGAACCTCAGCCACAATATTGCGCACAAGTTCTGAATCATCTGCTATAAGGACTTTTATCTTTCCCATGGCATCTCCTCTGGCTCTCCGGAGAATCGTGGATGATAGAACAGCTTAAACAGCACCGGCAGGAAAGCTTCAGTGTTCCACGATATTTATCGGATATTATTAATATTCTTTAACAACTGTTCGATCATTGACAAACCGCGCTGGCATTGAAAAGGCTGAAGAATTATTGTGTCGGGTTATATTAGACAAGACGTTCTATTGTTTCATGAAGGTTTTCCTGGTCAAACTCAGATTTCAGGATGTACGCGTCAGCGCCTGCTTCCAATCCTCTGCGTATGTCCTCATCTTTGTCAAGTGATGTGACCAGAATAAAAGGTATCTTTTCAAATCGCTTTTCACTTTTCATCTTCATGCATAAATCCAGCCCGTTCAGATTCGGCATCATGATATCTGATATCACCACGTCGTACTGTTCTGTTTCAAGTTTTTCCAATGCTTTCATTCCATCATCAGCAGTATCTACATCATATCCCATTGAGATGATGATTCTCTTCTCAAGGTCCTGAGTAATTGGCGAGTCCTCCACAAGAAGAACTCTTTTTCTCGTTTCCGTCTGTTCATTGACTTTCTTTTCTGTAATCTCTTTGACCTGTATTGGAGCTGCCTTTTTAGTATATATCTCTATCAGATCGATTACATTTATCACTGCTATTGGCTTGCCCCATTCGAGGATTGCAATTCCTCCAAGTGCTTTGGTGCCTTTCAGAGGCTCTTCAAGTGATTTTACCAGTATATTCTCTTCTCCAATGATATCATCTACTATACACGCCACCATTGTCTCTTCATATCTGAGGACTACAACAGTTAATTCAGACTGACCGGGAGGCGATGGCTCTTTTATCTGCAGAATAACACCCAGATCCTCTATTGGAAGTATCATGTCTCTGATATGAATGGCAGAGCGCCCTCCCAGATATTCAATGTCGTTCGGATGAATATACGAGAGAAACTCGATTGATGTGATCGGAATGGCAAACATTTCTGTTCCGCTTTTTACAATGAGAATGTTTGAAGTAATAAGTGAGGGTGGGAGGATGAAAGTAAATTTTGTGCCTTTTCCTGATACAGAATCTACAAGGATCTCCCCGCCGATCTTTTTTCTGATGTTCTCGTTTACGATATTCATACCGACTCCTCTTCCGGACATGTCGGTGACATTATCACTCGTGGAGAGATGAGATTTGAAGATCAGCTTAACCGCTTCGCTTTGAGTCAGGGATCTTGATTCCTGCATTGATATAATGTTCATATCCCGTGCTCTTTTCAGCAGCTTTTCGGAGTCTATTCCTCCGCCATCATCAGCTATCTGGACAAATATCCTGTCTCCCTGCTCACTGGCAGAAATCTCAATTCTTCCGTTCCTTGGTTTTCCACGGGCAAGTCTTACATTTTCATCTTCAATGCCGTGGTCAATGGCATTTCGCAGTACGTGCATTATCGGGTCCTTAACCAGCTCGATGAGTTTTCTGTCGATCTCAATCTGATGCCCTTTAATATCAAGATCGACAACCTTGTTGCGCTCCTTTGAAAGATCGCGCACGGCTCTCGGGTAAATAGAGAAAATTGTTGAAAATGGAACAGTTCGAAGCTCTATTACACTCCTCTGAAAAAGCTTGAACGATTGATCCGCCTTCTCCTGTTCATCTCCAAACTTCTTGAGATGTGATCTGAAATCTCTGAGACAGGCTCTGGCCGTTTTATTGAATACAACATCTGAGCCTTCCAGATCATTAAGTGTCTCCAGGAGATTCATTCTGTATTCTTCAAATCTCATATGCGTAAGCATTATCTCCCCGAATTGATTGAGCAGGGTGTCTATCTTCTGAGGAGAGACACGTACTGTCTCTTTCAGATCTGGAGCATAGCTTATCATTTCATTAATCCGGTTATATTCAGGATCTTCACTTTCATCGGAGAGCTCTTCAGAATCATTCCACTCTCTCACTGCAGCCTCTCCGGGGGCCTCTTTGGCAGCCTCTCTGGAAGTCTCTACAGCGACCTTTCCGGCGGCTTCTTTGACAGTGGCTCTGTCAGCTTCCTTGACACTCTCTCTGACAGCCTCTTTCGGAGGTGCATCCTTTTTCTTATCTTCTGTTTCGGAACGCCCGATATTTCTCAAAACTCTCAGCACTCCGTCTACTGTCTCCTGACACGGCTGTTTTTTTATCCAGGCATCGATGATATATGAGATTGCATCAAACGATTCAAACAGGATCTGGCTGACAGATTGAATCTCCAGTTTATTCTCTTTCAGGGCCAGGAAGATATTTTCGATTTCATGAGCAATTTCTTTTACAGACTTAAAACCCAGAAGTGCTGAAGAACCTTTCAGTGTATGTACATGCCGGTACATATTCTCAATCGAGTTCATATTCCCAGGCTTTTTTTCAAGCTGAAGCATTTCCTGGTTCAATTTGAGAAGGAGCTCATTGCTTTCAGTTTTATAGGATTTCAATATTTCCGGACTATCCATTGTTCCCTCATGCCATATCAGCGTACTTTATAGGATTCAATCAAACCCTTCAGACTGGAGGACAGCAGATAAAGCTGTTTAGCCTGGTCAGCATTATTCTTTGCAGTATTAGATGTCTGGTGGGTAACCTCGGATATGCCGAATATGGTCTGTGCGATCTGTTCAGAGCCGGTTTTCTGCTGGCTTGTAGCAAAGCTGATCTGCTTTGCCGCATCGAAGGTCTTCTGAATTTCCTCCAGAATTGACTCCAGGCCTGTTTTGACTTTTATGGAGAGGTTCTCGCCAACAGTTACTTTGTTGGAGACATTATCCATTGCAAGAACAGACGCATTTGTCAAGTTCTGAATCAGTGTTATAGATTTTTTAATCTCTTTCGTTGAGGCACTTACATTTTCAGCCAGTTTCTTCACTTCAGCCGCCACAACGGCAAAACCTCTTCCGGCTTCACCGGCTCTTGCCGCTTCTATCGAGGCATTCAGCGCAAGAAGATTGGTCTGGCGGGCAATTTCATATATCACTTCTACCACTTCAGTTATTTCATGTGATTTTTCTCCCAGCTCCAGTATCTTTTCGGCAGCCTCTTCCGTTGATTTTTTTATCTCCGTCGTTCCCTGAAGCGAGCCATCCACTGACTTTGTGCCATCTACTGCCTTTGTAAGGCTGCCCTCAGCAAGGTTATTGACAAGACTCGCAGTCTCTGCTATCTGACCTGCCGTTATTGAGAGCTCCTCAATTGTTGTGGTAATTTCAGACAGACTGCTTGCTGTCTGTGAAACACCGCTGGCCTGCTGTGCCGATGTCGCCGAGATCTGGGCAGCAGAGGTTTCCATCTGCGTGACTACCTTCTGAATCTCCTTGACCAGGAGCTCAGGTGTGTCCAGAATCTTGTTAAAATATGTTGACAGATGCTTCATTATTTCAATCTCAGAATCCTCATTGAGGCGCAGCGACAGATTTCCGAGATGTATCTGCTGAAGGATCTCCAGAGATTCAGCCACCTGAAGAGTCAGGTCCAGTGTAAACTGTTCCAGTCTGTCCGATTCCTCTTTCAGTGAGCTGTTCTCGTCTTCGAGCTGGCTTATCCGAGCTTTCAGAGCTTCTATTTCATCTGCTTCATCAATCTTGACGGCAGATTCATCCTGGATATCATTATCCTTTGTTTTATCGCCTTTTTCAGCCTTCTGTTGTCTCATGATACATCTCCATCCTTTTTTATTTGCAGGTATTCAGCATGCAAAGCTGCTCCGTTCAGATTCAGATATCGTTTTCAATATGCAGGGAGCAGACTTATAACAGAACTCTCCCGATTCTTAAGAGAGCTTCCAGGGCTTTTCTGCCTCAGGTGAGAGGTTCATCGTCAATGGCGTTACTTTGCGAATCCAGGAAATTATATGCAGCCTGAAAAACAACAAAGCCATTTGGATGATCCATTCTCAGCATGAGATAGCCGAATGAGCCAGGTACTGTCCACTGAATATCCATATATGTATCCCGAAAACCGGGCTTTATGCAAAGCCATGGACGAAGGTGTTCGGGATAATTCATTCAATGGAACAATGCTATTATACTATACAGAAATCTGAACTCGTATCTTCCCGCCGCCTTCATCTCTGGTCCAGAGCAGAGTCCTCTTTGTTTTCTGACACCACGCTTTGATGTCTCTTTCAAAGGTGTGACAGTCTCCTATGATCTCAAGTGTATCACCTTTTTGAAGCTCTGTTACCTTGACTGATGCCTTCAGTATCGGCTCCGGGCACTTCATGCCAACACAATCAAGAACTATGTTTGCCATTTTTACCTCCATTACAAGTTTTTAGAATGTAAAAATACACAGATTCTCTTAAAGTCATTCCGATCCTCTATTTACAATGAAAGTGCTATACCACCCTCACCAGAGCTCCTGATTTGTCATATACTCTGACACGTGTCTGTTTTTCAGAGTTTATAAAATGTGCTGAGCAGCTCAGGCAGGGATCATACGCTCTGTATGCCATCTCAATTGTATTCAGCATTCCTTCAGTAATGTCTCCGCTCTTTATAAGACCTCGCGCTACCTGTTCAATTGCAGCGTTCATCGCAGCAAGGTTATTCTGTGTGGCAACGATAAGGTTTACTTTTTCGATCAATCCTTTTTCATCTGTCTTATAGTGATGAATGAGAAGTCCACGCGGCGCTTCCACAGCACCGACTCCTTCTGTGGGAGTCTCTGCAGGGATGTTTCTAATATCTGTGCTGATAATATCCGGATCCTCGAGCAGTTCATTCATCCTCTCTGCAGCATACAGCAGCTCAATCAGTCTGGCCCAGTGAGAGGCCAGAATGTGTGGAGATGGTTTACAGCCAAGAGTGGCATACATTTTTTCAAATTCTTTCTGGGCGAGGGGAGTGGCCATTCCTGAAACAACATTGAGCCGTGCTATAGGTGTAACCTGGAAAAGACCGCTGTCTCTGCCGCCGACAAAACCCTTCCATCCTATGTTTTTAAGATAAGTGAACTTTGCATAGCTCCAGGACTCCACATGCTCTGCCATTACATCGAGATACTCGGAGGGGTTGAAGCGGGCATATTCATTGCCTTCAGGATCTACTATCTTTATTGTGCCATCGTAAAGATTCATTCTGTCATCACTGTCAACTGTGCCCATGTAGTAGGTATGCAGCTTAAATGCGTCACCTAAGAGCATGTCCATATAATCTCTGTTGCTGAGCACAACCTGTTCAAATATCTCCAGAGCCTGCAATGCAAAGGTAACAGCCTGTCGTGAAGTCTCAAGAAACTTCTCTCTTGCCGTATTGTCCATGCTATGCAAGACTCCACCAGGCACTACGGAAGAAGGGTGAACCGGTTTTCCACCCAGGTATCCCATTATTTCTCTGCAGGCTTTTCTATGTGCGATAACTCTTTCAACTTGAGCCTTCCCCATCTTCTGAATGAGACCCAGTACATTTCTCGTCTCTGGAGATGCGTGGGGACCCATGATGAAATCAGGTCCTCCCAGAAAGAAAAAGTGAAAGGTGTGATCATCCACCATAAAGGCCGAATTCAACAGTTCTCTCAGCTTTTTTGCTGCAGGCGGTATCTCTACGTGGAAGAGGGCATCCAGAGCCTTTGATGAAGCCAGATGGTGGGCAGTGGGGCAGACGCCGCAGATCCTGGATGTGACTGTTGGCATCTCCTCAGCCGGTAGACCGACACAGAATTTTTCAAATCCACGCATGTCAACGACCTGCATGAAGCTTCTATCGAAGTTTCCGTTTTCATCGAGCAGTATATTGATCTTGCCGTGACCTTCCAGTCTTGTCAACGGGTTGATGGTGATAACCTTTGTGCTCATTTGTTTCTCCTTCCCAGACAGGAGGCTGGCAGACTGTATAGATTGAACAGCTTTGCCGGTTCAGGTATTGATTCTATGATCTTTAAGATTTCTTTCTCTTCGTTTGATCCGATAATTGATGCCAGGCTCGAGATGAGCTTCCCTCCCTGGTCAGATACTTCATCGACAGGTCCGGAACAGCCGCGGCAGGGCATATTTGACTTAATACACTTTTCCCCGCAGCCTCCTCTTGTGGCAGGTCCGAAACACAGAATTCCCTGTGCAAGAAAACACTTGTTTGGATCAATATGCACTTCATGAAACCTCTTTATATGCGTGAGAGAATGCTCCCCGACAACTGTTTCAGCGCGGGGACATGTCTTGCACAGTGATACATTGGGCGCAAGCACACTTCCTTTTTCAGGAAGAGTGCCGCTCACGATCGCTGTGACTGCATCTTTGATAATATTCGGCTGAGGGGGGCAGCCTGGGATATAATAGTCTACATCGATTACCTGATTCAGCGGGCTGATCCACGGTCTGAGCGCCGGAAGTGTCAGGGTAATACCGCCTGATTCTGTTTCCGGTACAGGTATTATTCCTTCAGGGTTTTCAACTGCAGGAGATTTTTTATATACCTCTTCCAGAATATCTTCTTTATGTGATAGATTGGCTAGTCCGGGAATTCCTCCAAGATGGGCACAAGATCCAAAAGCGATCACCATATGTGACTTTTCTCTTAAAGTCCTGGCCAGCTCTTCCTGCTCGTCCACGCGAACAGCTCCATTTATGAAGCTTACCAGCAGTTCCTGCTCCTTCAGGGTTTTAAGATAGTCATATTTGATATCAATGGCTGTCGGCCAGAATGAGATTTCAACGATGTCCGCAACCTCGAGAATATACTCGTAGAGCTCCAGCAGCGCTTCATCACAGCCTCCGCAATAGGATAGACCTGCAAATGCAATTTTTGGTTTACTCATATGATTCCCTTTATTTTCTGATTGTGATTGCCCTGACTTTTTCCACAGACTCATTGAGCACGCTGATCAGTTTGTCGGGCTCTGTGGCAGAGACCCAGTCCAGAACGAGTCTTTCTTCTTCTATTCCGAAGCCTTTCAGGGTTTTCCGGAGAAGATGGAATCTTTTCAGTGTCTTGTAGTTTCCTTCCTTATAGTGGCAGTCACCGGGGTGGCAGCCGAGGATTATAACCCCGTCAGCTCCCTCGCGGAAAGCCTTGAGGACCATCTGAGGCTCGACTCTTCCGGAGCACATTACCCGGACGAATTGAACTCCGGGAGGACACGACTTCTTCGCGTTGGAAGCTTTGTCCAGCGCGGCATAAGAGCACCAGTTGCAGAGAAAAGCTACAATTCTCGGTTCTGTTTCATTCATCTCAATAAACCTTCTATTTCTGCATTGATCTGATCAACAGTGAAATGTCTGCTTTTGATTGCACCTGAAGGACAGGATGCAGCGCAGGTCCCACATCCTTTGCAGAGAACATCACTGATGAAAGAAACCTTCTTCTCATTGTTAAAGGATATCGCCTTATAGGGACACAGAGAAATGCACAGTCTGCATCCGCCGCAGAGATCCTCCTGAACTTCCGATACAATGGCCTCAAGCTCAATTTTACTGCCATAAAGCAGCTGTGGCAGAATCTTGCCTGCAGCAGCAGCACCCTGAGTCATTGAAAGGAGAATATCCTTGGGGCTTTCGCAGGAACCGGCGATAAACACTCCCGGTGTCAGAGTAGAGACAGAGTCCATTGTTGAATGTGCTCTGCTGAAAAATCCGTCTTCATCAAGCGCTACTGAGAACATCTCTGAAAGAGCCGGAGCATCTTTCGGCGGCACTGTTGCCGGCATCAGAACAACCATATCTGCATTGATATCTTTACCTTCACCGACGATGGAAACGCCGCCCTCGCCTTTCTGTACGGCTAAAGAATCGATTGAATCGCACCTGATGAACTCTACGCCTGTCTCCTTTACCCTGTCCAGGAAATCAGAACTCTCCCTTCCTGGAAGAAAGAGATTCTTGTATAGAATGGCAACCCTGCACTCTGGCAGTTTCTTTTTTGTCATCATGGCGAGTTTTAGAGAGTCCAGACAGCATGTATGGGAACAGTATTTCTTGTATTTCTTTGAAAGAGATCCTACGCAGTTAATGAAAACCACAGAAGAAGGAGTTGAGCCGTCTCTTTTGATTATCGAGCCTCTGGTAGGGCCTGTTGAGTTTATGATGCGCTCATATTCTATGGAGTTGAATACTTCCGGAATCACTCCATATCCATACTCAGGCAGATCTCTGCAGTCCAGCAGATCACTTCCAACTGCCAGAACTATTGCACCCACTTTGATCTGTTCTTTCCTGTCTTCGTCGGAAAAGTCTATGGCATCGAAAAAACAAGACTCCTGGCACCTGGTGCATTCCTGTCCTTTGAAATGCAGGCAGCTCTCCCTGTCAATGAGCGGAAAGTTGGGGAGGGCTCCGCTGTGAGGGATGTATATGGCCTTTCGATTACCAAGGTTCTCGTCATAGTCGTGGGGTACCGAAACCGGGCAGGCCTCAAAGCATGAACCGCAGGCTATGCACTTGCCTGTATCGACATATGTCGCTTTTCTCTCGACTGTCACTTCAAAATTTCCCAGGAATCCCTTGACTTCTTTCACTTCTGATAATGTAAACGTCTTAATTTTAAAATTATTGAGCAGGTCCATGAGCCTCGGTTCAAGTATGCAGGCTGCGCATTCCATGGTGACAGGCAGATCCTCATATCGAACAATCTCCCCGCCAAGACACTGCTTCTTTTCCACCAGGTATACATTTCTCCACTTCTGTGCCAGAAGAAGTGCGGCTTCAAGGCCTGCAGCGCCTCCGCCTACCACCAGGACGTTGACCGAACAGTCGATAGTTCTTTTCTGCAGAGGTTCCTGCAGCAGAACTCGTGCAAGAGCCGATTTTATCAATGCTTTTGCCTTTTCAGTGGCCGATTCCCTGTCAGAACTGACCCAGGCTGCCTCGCCTCTGATATTCACCATTGTCGAAAGGTAGGGATTTAAAGCACTTTTTTCACACACCAGCGCGAAGGTATTCTCATGCTCTCTGGGAGAGCAGGCTGCTATAATCAGATGTGTGAGATTGTTGCTTTCAATCTCTTTTTTAAGGAATTTTTGGCCATCTTCAGAACATAACAGGTTGTGGCTTGAGGTAATCACCACATTATCCATGGCTTTGGCATATTCAATCAGGCCGGGCATGTTCAGATAGTTCGAAATATTGGACCCACATTCACAGAAATATATTCCGGTTCTTGCTGTCATAACACCTCTCGACCTACTGTCTGTTGTTTTAATACTTCTGTTAACCGGCACTGCTTTTAAGAGCTTTTGCCACATTCTTGATATTCAGAATACCAAGAAGCCGGTTATCCCATTTCACTTCTCCTTCAAGATAATCAACTCTTACTTTTTTTATGCTCAGAAGTGGTGGAACAATGTCTTTCTCCACAATGGCTTCTATCCCTCTTACCTCGTCCACTGGAACGCTTATTTTCATTCCGGGGATGTCCATTACAAGGAAAACTGTTAATTCACTTGCAGGACCTTCGTTGAATTCGAGAAGTCTTTTTATATTTACGACTGCGTACACGTCTCCTCTTACATTGATTACTCCCTCTATATAGTTCGGGCTGTAAGGTATGAGAGTCGGGCTGACAGGCTCGAACACCTCTCTTACATCTTCAATTCTAATACCGTACCATTCACTTCCAAGACGGATGACGAGAACATCCCTTTTCTCCTCTTTTGCCAGATCGGCTCTTTGAGCCAGCGCCAGCGTTCTCTGTTGAATCACCTTTCTGAATCCATCTTTTTCTGTATCCTCTTCATCGGTATATTTACCGGAAGAGCTGATAAGCGGGCTTACCGTTATGTTCTCATGTGCATTGTCAGGCGTTATGGTGCTCTTGTAAGTGAGGATCTTCATTATGTCCAGAAGCAGGACAAGTCTGCCATTAACAACTACCACACCTTTTAAAAACTCTGACATTGGAAGTGTCTGATTGGGAGGCAGAATGTCCAGCTGATTGATATACAGTATCTCTTTGCTGGAATCAACTATGAAGCCGATTTCTCGACCGGATACTTCAGAAATGATTATCTGTGTGTCAATTTTAAAATCTGCATGAGGAATATGAAAAAGCTTTCGAAGGTTTCCGACTGAGATAGCCTGACCGCGTGCATTGATTATTCCTTCTATGAAGTAGGGAGCCATTGGAACCTTAGTAATTTCAACGATCCATACAATTTCTTTTAGAAATTCTATTTCAAAGGCACATTCATACTCACCTACAAAAAAACTCAGCAATTGAGCAGATTGAGATGTGTTAGTAGATGTCGGGTCAAGTGTAACCATAACTCAGCCTTTGACTATTATTACGATAAAAGCTCTGATAAATTCTTCGAGACTCTTTGAACTAATCCGGCAGTATGTTCCGCCTGTGACCGATATCAAATGTCCGAAATATCTCTCTCTCATAAATTATACCTTGCAGGCTGTAATCCTACATGATTTCCAATCAATTTTTTTTTTCTTTCTGAATCCTACCCGTCTCAGCATTTTCTACATCCCCTCAGAGATTCCCTGATACTCATAGAGAATCAGATTACCTGGACGGTGGGGTTTTCAGGCATCCCATGAAGAGTATGGCTCCGGATTTTCTGTGCCTGATCATATAGATGAAAGGATGATCGGCTCTGAATGACGGTGTATCGCGCTCGAACATGCAGCCTCTGGCAATCATTACAGCCGTTGCTGCTGCTGCTTCTGTTCCGCTCTCATTTACATCCACAAAGGCCTTATGGAGCACATCGGAGATGAAAAGCTGTGTGGTTCCATCTATTCCTGAGAAATCAGCCCCGGAAAAAGGAGCATTCATCCCCATTGCCATCAGTAAAGGTTTGAGCTTCAGAAGCGAGCCTGTGACTTTGAATTTGGGAATACTGACATTAACTTTCGTTGATTTGAGTCCGGCTGTTAATTCTTTAAGTCTCTGAGTCGTCAAAATGCTCTCAAGGTCCTTCAGTCCATCTTTTTTTTCAGGAAGAAGAATGAGCATAGAGAGTTCACCTTTACTGTAAAGGAGTTCAGCGACAGCCACCTGACCGTTCTTATAATATAAACAGTCCATCTGCTTATTCATCATATCTATAGTGTCACTCTTTGATTCCGTTATGAAAAAGGGTTCTTTATGTGTTTTAGATTCATCAAATCTATTCATCCATTCACTTTTGAAATAGATGGCGTTGGTCAGTACCAGCACAGTTTTGGAGTCTATTAAACCGGAGGGGATGAGATTCTTGATCTTTCCGGCGGTCTGTTTTTCAATCCAGGTATTGATTATTCTCCTTGATTTTTCGGCTTCCCTTATAAAATCAAGCTCAGTGAGGCCGGAGCCATAATAGTTTTCTGCATCTTTAATGTAGGATTGAAGAAATTTATATCCTGTCTGCCCCCAGAGGCGATTTGCCACTACCAGCTGAAAAATACCATCTCTGCCTCTGGCATTCAACTCTTTGACCAGAGAGCCAAGATCCTTGTGGAGATCAGCAGGAGGTAATGTAAAATGAAGCGCCTCTGCCATCTCATCTGCAGTTCTGCCGCGGGCTCCCAGATATGTCATTGCAAGAGCAGTAGTTATGCTGTAAGGAGAGAAAAAGATATTTTCATTTCCTGACGAAAGCTTTTCATACAGATCCAGGGCAAAGGAATTGATGCTTTCTGCTGCTTTCTGATTGTCATTCTGTGCCGGAGCCATTTGCATCGAGAATGAAAGAAAAAAGAGTATGAGGCTCAATATGATTGCCATATTGTTTCTTTTCATGTTCTCATCCTTTCTGCTTGTAATGCTGATATAGTTCCTCAATAACAATGCACTATCCTTTATTGCTATACTCAAGAGCCCAGCTGATTTCAAATATCATTCAAGAAGACAGGACATGCAAGAAGGAGTTTCCTGTTTTTTCATCCTAATTAATATAGTGAGTCACAGAACCACTGGGATCTCAATATTTAAGATAATTCAGGAGATTGAAAAGAATAAAATGTTCAAAGACTGCCCTGCATGTGGTAAGAAAGGCATGGATGAAAGCGGACTCTGCAGAGAATGCGGAAGCAGTCTACAGTCACTGAGTGCTGAGAATACTAAGCTTTTAAACAACCGCTTTGAGATCAGTTCTGTTGTTTCATCGTCTGCTGAAAGGATGCTATACAGGGCCGTAGATATAACACACAACTCTGTTGTCGCAGTAAAGGCGTTCCTGGCTTCATGTCTGGATCTTTCTGATTTGCAGAATATCAAAGAGCGCTTTGCCGAGGAGGAGCGATTCTCCGCATTGGTGCATTGCTTGACAGAGCTGAATCATCATGGACTCCCGAGAATCATAGATTCTTTCACTGGGAATGATCCTTTATCCGGAAAAGAAGCAAATTTTATCGTTATGACCTTCATAGAAGGAAAGAGTCTGGAAGAAATAATGAAAGAGAGGACGGATAAGCCGCTGCCTCTTGATAAGGCTTCAGAGTATCTCAGGCAGATTCTGGAGATATTAAAGTATCTACATTCGAGAACCCCTTCCTTTGTTCACGGTGATGTAAGTGCAAAGAATATACTGATAGATGAAGGCAGGGTATTTCTGACTGGTTACAGGATTGCAGATTTTTCTGCTTCCGGGCAAAAAGATCGGGTGCTTCCTCTGATGCAGGTCTCTGAATCTGCAGATTCACCGGATAATACCGAAATAGATCTGTTCTCTCTCGGGGCAGTAATGTGCTATCTTCTGACAGGAAAGCATCCCACAGAGGACATTGAGCGAGCTTTTCTGTCGAAGGCTCTGCGAAAAATCAACACTGAAGTGCCGGCTTATATGGAGCAGATAGTGTCTTCAATACTTGACTCCAGATCGGAAAAACGTCTCACTTCTGCCAGCCGGGCCCTTGATATACTGAGAGAAGGCATAAAAAGGGATGCTGAGCTCATGTCTTTACAGACCCTTCAGCAGAACCAGCAGTCCCTGAAAGAAGAGAAGGTTGATGAAAAAGCCGACTCACAGGGAAAGAAGAGGAGCGATGCAGCATTATCCGGATCAGGAACTCTTTCAGGCCCCGATCACCGTAAAGACAAAATCGCTGATAATAAGGACCTCCCATCTGAAACTGAAAAAGCTAAAAAAGCCAGGGTTCTCAGGGAGATGCCCACATTGGATAAGTCTGCTGCTGTATTTGCTCATCAGGTAAACGAACCAGTTCTGTCTTCCTATCCCGGAGCCAGATTCCCATCTGAAAAAGAAGAGAAAAAGCACGAAAAAATTGTGATCAACTTTCTTGAAGTTGCTGAATTCAACAACTGGCTTGGAAAACATATGGAAGCTAAATTTCTTTTTCCTTCAAAGAGTGAAAATGTTGAAGGAGTTTATGAATCTTCCGATCAGTACCGCACGGAAATGGAAAAGCTTTCTCTGATGACCAGTCAAGAAAAAGATGCCAAGATAGAGCTTATCAATTCCCTGCTGGATACATTTGAGCCGATCAGGCAAAAAGATGAAGACTGAAGACTGAAGACTGAAGAGTTCAGAGCTTTGTATCTCTTCGCTCTGGACCTCCGCTGTTGAAGCCTCCCATTCCAAGGCTCTGCATAAATACATCGCCCAGTTCAAATGATAGTTTACTCATGTCTGTCATTTCATGGAGGCGCTGGTCCATCATCTTTCTATAGGAGATATAGTTTTCCATCATCTTATAGAGATAATTTTCAAAGAAATCCCTTGTGATTTCCTCGTTTGTGCGGATAATCTCATATAACAGAGAGGTTGGGAGGAGATCTTTTCTGTTTTTCTCTTCTTCCAGTATGATCTGTGCCAGAATCTGCTTTGTAATGTCTTTGTCAGTCTGTGAGTCCAGAACTTTAATATCATTTCCCTGGCGAATAATGTCAGCTATTTCGTCGAGTTTGATGTATCTGCTCTCACCGGTATGATAAAGCCGCCTGTTGGTGTATTTTTTAATCAGTATCTCTTTTTTTGCCATAACTCTCCTCAGCGGCCGGAATCTCTGCTGCCTGTAGTATTATAATGCCATTGAAGTTTGCTGTCAATGCTGCGTTCACAATGCAGGCATATCCGATAGCGCTCTCCTCTGACATGCAAACCCATCCTGCCAGGTTTGATTTCCTCTATACCTTCAGAATCCTGAATATTGATTCTTAGCTTTTCCCTATTA